>Ga0074045_10000071_pt1 | contig 82244 bp, 66 predicted proteins | sample BogForMeECP23OM2_FD_94442 | JGI IMG/M metagenome (GOLD analysis project Ga0074045, IMG submission 94442) | Bog forest soil microbial communities from Calvert Island, British Columbia, Canada - Bog Forest MetaG ECP23OM2 | ecosystem: Environmental > Terrestrial > Soil > Wetlands ... | reverse complement strand
GAACTAGGATCCGGTGTGCGACGCTCCGCCATGCGGAGATGCCTAAAGGGTCTCGGCGGGTTCCCAACGTCTACCTGACGGTTCATTCTCGGCCCGTCACACGGCACAGTGGGTCGGCTTGATCTTTTCGGTTTCCCGGCGGTCGCTTTGCAAAATCAAAGTCAAAGGCAAGCGGGCGTGGGCGCCCGCTCTACACGAGCCTTCCTGCTACACTGATTCAGGTACAAAACTCCTCATTTCTGCATCCAACTGACTGTGTATCCGCAACTGATTCATTTCGGGCGATTCTTTTTACCGACGTATGGCTTCCTGGTTGCTTTGGGCGTGCTGATCGGGTTGTGGATCAGCGTCCGCAATTCCGAGCGGTTAGGGATTGATGGCGATAGGGCGTGGAACCTCGGGATTCTGGTGGTGCTGTGTGGGATTGTGGGCGCGAAGGTGCTTTACATCATCAACGAGTGGGGGAGCTATTCGGCGCATCCGTCGGAGATTTTCAGCATCGAGACGCTGCAGGCGGGAGGAGTTTTCTCCGGCGGCCTGATCGCGGCGTTCGCGGCGGCGGCGTGGTATGTGCACAGGCATCACATGCCAGCGCTGGGGACCTGTGATGCGTTTGCTCCAGGACTCGCGCTGGGACATGCGATTGGGCGGATCGGGTGTTTTGCGGCAGGATGCTGCTACGGGAAAGAGACGCACCATTGGTGGGGTGTGACGTTTAAGAATCCCTTGGCGGCAGCAATTACGGGAACGCCTCTGAACCAGCCTCTGGAGCCCACCCAGTTATTTGAGTCGGCGGTGGAGCTGGCCAATTTCTTCTTTCTGATGTGGCTGCTGAAGCACAGGAAGTTTGATGGACAGATCTTCGGCGCGTTCCTGTTCATCTATGGCGTGGCGCGTTTCTTTCTGGAATATTTGCGGAATGATCCGGGGCGCGGATCGGTTTTTGGTGGGGCGATGACCGGGACGCAATTGATCGCGATTGGGCTGGTGATCGGCGGGGGCGTGATCTGGTGGCTGCGGCCGGGGTCGAAGGCGGTTCCCGAGCCGGCGATCGGGGCAACGCGATAATCGTCCAGGCACATATCTAAGGCGGTATCATCCGAATTCCGAGTGCACTTATAGCAAGTTATTTTCTCCTCCTTCCTGCGTTAGTGGTAACCTTGTTGCGCCATGAAAAAAATCACACGTCGCCGATTTGGCCAGACTCTGGTCGGCACCGCCGCGGCCGCTTTTGCCGGAGCTTCAATTCCTCGAATCGCACTGGCACAAATCCCCGCACCGGAATCTCTGAAATTCCCACCTAATTTTCTGTGGGGTTGCGCTACCGCCGCTTATCAGATTGAGGGCGCGGTCAATGAAGATGGACGAAAGCCCTCGGTGTGGGACACTTTTTCGCACACGCCAGGAAAAACCTTTCAGGGAGAGACGGGCGATGTCGCCGATGATTCTTACCATCTGTATAAAGAAGATGTGAAGCTGCTCAAGAATCTGGGTGTGAAGGGTTACCGGTTTTCCATCGCGTGGGCGCGCGTGTTTCCCGACGGGACGGGCCAACCGAATGAGAAAGGGCTCGATTATTACCAGCGTGTGGTTGATGAACTGCTCAACAACGATATTGCGCCGTACGTCACGCTATTCCATTGGGACCTGCCGCAGGCTTTGCCGGGTGGTTGGCAGTCGCGCGCTACTTCGAAAGCATTTGCCGACTACGCTGGCTATGTATCCAAGCGGCTTTCTGATCGGGTCAGCCACTTTTTTACTATCAATGAGTTCACATGCTTTACGGACCTGAGCTATAAAACCGGGAAGTTTGCGCCTGGTATGAAGCTGCCGGATGGGCAGGTGAACCAGATTCGCCACCACGGAGTGCTGGCGCACGGCTTGGCGGTGCAAGCGATTCGCGCCAATGCGAAGGGCGGAACCCAGATTGGGCTGGCGGAAAATGCCACGGTGTATGTGCCGGTGATAGAAGATGCTCAACAAATCGAGGCGGCGCGGCGAGCCACTCGCGAAGAAAACGCTCCGTTTATTACGGCGGTGATGGAAGGCAAGTACACCGAAGGTTATCTGCAGCGCGAGGGGGCGAACGCTCCGAAGGTGGAGGCCGGCGATATGAAAATCATCGGCAGCCCGCTCGATTTCGTGGGCCTCAATGTTTATACGCCGGAATATGTGCGCGCGGACTCGTCAGCGCTTGGGTATGCAGTGGAGAAACGGCAGACTTCCTATCCGCGCATGGCCTCGGACTGGCTTTACATTGGCCCCGAAGTAATTTACTGGGCGGTGCGCAACGTCAGCGATATCTGGAAGCCAAAGGCTCTCTACATCACGGAGAATGGTTGTTCGGCGGACGATGTGGTTACAGCCGACGGACGGATTGAAGATACCGATCGGGTGATGTATCTGCGCAATCACCTTACGCACCTGCATCGAGCGGCGGCGGAGGGCTATCCGATCAAGGGTTACTTTCTCTGGAGTCTGCTGGATAACTACGAGTGGGCGGATGGTTACAGCAAACGATTTGGGATTCACTATGTGAATTTCAAGACGCAGAAGCGCACGCCGAAGCTGAGTGCGGAGTGGTATCGAGAAGTGGTTAAGGGGAATGCGGTGGAGTGAGCGCGGGTGAATTAGGACAGACGTCGATCGGAGCTTTCCGATTGTGACAGTGCAATCTCCGCATTGATTCAGACAACTGTAGTATCTTCGCAGCGGATGCCGGAAGCGTTTCCCATTCTCATCTCAGTTGGTGCCGAAGATGCCGGCAAGCGCCTCGATCAGTTCCTAGCGGCGCGGATGAAGCAGGTGAGCCGTGCCCGAGTTCAGCAGCTTATTTCCGAAGAGAAAGTTCTGGTGAACGAAACGCCGGCTAAGGCTTCGCTGAAGCTGCGCGGCGGCGAGGCTGTGACGGTTTTGGGCGAGGCGGAGCGGGCGCCGCTGAAGGCTGTCGCAGAGGATATTCCACTCGACATTGTGTACGAGGACGACGATCTGGCGGTGATCGACAAAGCCGCCGGAATGATGGTGCATGCTGGTGCGGGAGCGAGCGAGCGTGCGCGCAATCGCGGGACGCTGGTGAATGCGTTGCTGCATCATCTGGGGAAATTGTCGGGAGTGGGTGGGGAGTTGCGGCCGGGGATTGTGCATCGTCTGGATAAGGAGACGAGCGGGTTGATCGTGGTCGCGAAAAATGACGAGGCGCATCGCGCGCTGAGCGCCGGCTTTGCGGCGCGCGAGGTGAAGAAGAAATATGTGGCGCTGGTACATGGGTGGGTGAAGATGGATTCCGGGACAATTGCGCAGAGCATCAGCCGGGACCGGGTACGGCGCACGCGGATGACCACGCGGATCGAGGGCGGGCGCGCGGCGGTGACGCACTATCGAGTGGCGCGGCGGCTCGATACTCGTTTTGGAAAATTTACTCTGCTCGATGTAAAGATCGATACTGGAAGGACTCATCAGATTCGGGTGCATGTGGCGACTATGGGGCATCCGGTGGTGGGGGACACGATGTACGGGGCGCCGCGGCAGGCGCGTGGGAAATCGGCAGTAATCAGTTTGGGGCGTAATTTTCTTCATGCTGCGGAGTTGGAGTTCAGGCATCCGCGGACGGGGGAGACGGTCGCGCTAAAGAGCGAGTTGCCGGAAGAGTTGCGGGAGTTTTTGAAGAAGGTAGAGGAGTAGCGACGCGGCTGGCCGGCGGGTTCCTTAGTGAGGTGCGGATATAATAACAAGCAAACGAGAGGTATCTTTACGAGAAGTTCTTACCTGCGAAGCTTGGTAGTACGATGGGCAGCGGTTTTCGTGCTGGTGGCGGGACTGTGCAATCAGGTGAGCGCGCAAGCTTCGGCGCCGCCTCCAGCGGGGACGGCGCAAGACTCTGGCAGTCAGAAATCCGCTGATCAGAAGTCCAATGATCAGAAATCTGGCGAGCCGAAATCCGGCGACTCGTCGGGAGATGCGGGAGATATCCCGCGAATCCGGCTGGGCATCAATGAAGTGAATGTGGTGTTCACGGTGACGGATAAGCGTGGGAAGCGGGTGACGGGTCTGAAGCAGGAAGACTTCCACATTGTGGATGACAGCAAACCTGCGGAGGAGATCCGAAGCTTTCATGCGGAGACGAATTTGCCCCTGCAGGTGGGTCTGCTGATCGATGCGAGTAACTCGGTGCGGGACCGGTTCAAGTTCGAGCAGGAGTCGGCGATTGAGTTCTTGAATCAGACGGTGCGCAAGGGGTATGACCAGGCGATGGTCGTTGGATTCGACGCGACGCCGGAAGTGACGCAGGATTTTACCGACAACACGGAGGCGCTGGGGCGCGGGGTGCGCGAGCTGCGGCCGGGTGGGGGAACGGCGCTGTACGATGCGCTGTATTATGCCTGCCGCGACAAGCTGCTGAAGCAGTCGCAGGGTGGACCGACGCGGCGGGCGATTATCCTGCTGAGCGATGGGGAAGACAACCTGAGCCATGTTACGCGCGAGGAAGCAATCGAAATGGCGCAGCGGGCGGACGCGATTGTCTACACGATCAGCACGAACGTGAGCGGCAGTAAGGGAGCGGGCGATAAAGTGATGGAGCGAATTGCGGACGCTACCGGGGGACGCGCATTCTTTCCTTTCCAGATTCGCGATGTGGCGAATGCCTTTGCCGAGATTCAAGAGGAGTTGCGGAGCCAATACGCGGTCTCTTACAAGCCGGCGAATTTTAAGGCGGATGGGCATTTCCGGACAATCGAGATTGTGGCGAGCGACCGCAAGAATTTCCGGGTGAGGGCGCGGCGGGGATATTACGCTCCGGTGCAGTAAGGCAGGATTCAAGCTTCTGAGCTTTGGCTTCTGAATCGACTGGGTTGACTCTTCTGTTTCTCCATATCAATCATGCCGGGTTATTCAGGGACGCCGCTTCCAAAGAAACTGGGAATCAAGAATAGGTTTCGCGTGAAGCTGGCGAATGCCCCCGCCGATGTGCGAGCGGAATTGCGGGTGGCTTTGGCCGAGTGCGTAGAGGTTGAGGGTGGAGACTCGCTGGATTTTGTGATGCTGTTTACGGAGTCTCGCGCCGAATTGAGCAAGGAATTTTCCCGCATGGCGAAGCTACTGGCTCCGGCGGGGATGTTGTGGGCGAGTTGGCCGAAGAAAAGTTCAGGCGTGGTAACCGACGTGGATGAAAACAAAGTTCGCGAGATCGGGCTCGCCGCGGGACTGGTGGATGTGAAAGTGTGTGCGGTGACGGAAATATGGTCGGGGCTGAAGTTTGTGCGGCGGGTGAAGGATCGCCAGGGATTAGCATTTGGCGCGAGTTCGTGATGGAAGCTGCGGAGCCAGTGGTGTCGGCATGTTGCACAGATGCTTCGCTTCGCTCAGGATGACAGTGGTGAATAACTATGGCAGCGGTGCGACAGGAGCCGGCATGGTGCGAGTGGGATTGATTGGATTTGGAATGGCGGGGCAGTCGTTTCACGCGCCGGTGATCCGGGGAGTGACGGGTATGGAGCTGGCTTGCATCCTCGAGCGCAAGGGAACGCGAGCCCGGGAAAAATATCCTGAGGTGCGGGTGGCGCGGACGGTTGAAGAATTGCTCGAGGATAAGCAAATACAGCTGTGTGTTATTGCGACGCCGAATGATTCGCACTTCGAACTGGCCAAGACTTGTCTGCTGGCCGGCCGGGATGTAGTCGTGGATAAGCCGTTTGCGCCGACACTTGCCGAAAGCGAGGAACTGGTGCGACTGGCAGCGGAGCTAGGACGGTTGATCACGGTGTATCAGGACCGGCGTTGGGATGGGGATTTTCAGACGGTGAAGAAGATTGTTAAGTCAGGCAAATTGGGAACGGTAGTGGAGTACGAATGCCGCTATGACCGCTTTCGTCTGGAGCCGAAGGCCAATGCCTGGCGGGAACGTCCGGATCAGCCGGGCGCCGGAGTGTTGTTTGATCTGGGTCCACACCTGATCGATCAGGCCCTAATGTTATTTGGAGAGCCGCGGGCGATTACGGCCTCGGCGTTTTGCGAGCGGGAAACGTCGCGAGTGGATGATGCATTTGATGTTTGCTTCGAATATTCGAAGTCGGGTGGGGGGCTGCGCGCGATGTTGCGGGCGCGGATCGTGGCGTATGCGCCCGGTCCGCATTTTCTGATGCATGGGACGAAGGGATCGTTTGTGAAGTATGGAATGGATCCGCAGGAGATGCGGCTGCGGGGAGAGAATTGTCCGCAAGGATTGGATTGGGGCGCCGATTGGGGAGAAGAGGCGGAGGAGGGGTGGGGAACGCTGAGCTTGGTGGGCGAGCCTAATGTGAAGGTGAAGACGGACCGTGGAGATTATCGCGGCTTTTACGCGAATGTGCGGGACGCAATTGAGAAGAAGTCTCCGCTGGAGGTTACGCCGCAGCAGGCATTGCGGACGATGCGGGCGGTGGTGCTGGCGCATAAGAGCAGCCGGGAACGGCGGACGGTGGAGTGGAGCGAGGTGACAGAGTGATTGGCCACGAGAAATTCATCAGAAGTGGAATATCAGATCACTTGCCAGGGTGAACTGACTATTGTGCCGGCCGTTGTCGTAGGCTTTCCTGTCCCAGGCATGCTCAAAGCGCAATTCCGGACGCAACTGGACAGTTGTGCCGATCCAATGACACCACATGATGGTGTTCTCTGAATATTTGGTCGCATAGCCGGTGCGCTGGCCTTTCCTGTCGTCGAGAAAATCGCTGCGAAACGACAGGAAGTCGTGGGAGGAGAGTTCCTTCTGCATGAAATTGACAACGGCATATTCGGGAGCGGTGCAGCGCTGCTCTCCAGGCAGACAATAGGCTGCATTCGCGCCCTTCTCCGGCGGGATTCCGCCTCCGATAGCGGGCACGTCGCGCTCATACATGTACCAGCTTTCCGTCGCCATGTGGACGGTTTTCGAGAACTTGTGATACCAGGTCGCGTCATACTGCTGCAAGTCGTTGTAAGCGTACCTTCCGTCATTGATGCCGTTGGCGCAGACATAGAAATTATCATTCACCGACTCGGAGGTATAGCCTAAGCACCCTGTGCCTGAAGGCTTCGCATCCGGCGTCCATGGCGCAACATCGTGACCGGCCGTAATACCAAGTTGAACGAGCCACCGGTCGTTCAGTTTAACGGTAGCGATCATCCCGGTGTCGGTGAAGGGATCAATCGCATAAAGCAGCGAGTGGCTGAAGATGTAATTGTTCGGCGCCAGCTGGGCTTCGATACCGGGCACGGAAATGAAGCGGCCTATCCTTACGTTCATGCCTTGCCCAACCTGCGGAATGTAGATGTCGACATATTCGAGAGTGGGATCGAATCCATATTGATGGCGATCGTTTAGCAGTTGACCGCTGAGATAGCCCTTCGCGACCGTAAAGTGATAATCGGTTCCGTAAAGAGCGGTAAGGTGATAGCCCCAGTCGACTTGTTCCCGCTGCACGGAATTTGGCAGCCTCTCGGCGTAGAGAACGATCTGGTTCATTTCAAGACGATTGGGGTAATCGTCGTTTGCCTCAGGCGCGTTGCTGTGGGCAGAGGTGCTGAAGTTCAGAGTAGGGTCAATCCAACCGTACAGCTTGGTCCGGCTCTGGGCGCGATTGAGGGCGGTCATGAGCGGATAGCTATTGGTGTCGGGCTCTCCGATCACGGGTGAACCCCCATACGACCAATCTGAATTGGGGAATGGCGGCGAGTCCAAGGGCGACGGAGGTCCTCGCCGTTCTGGGGTTGGGGAAGGGGTAGGAGCAGCGGTTGTCGCCCACCAGTCCTGCCGGTAAAAATCGGCCCAGCGGGCGAAGAAGCCCTTGGCTTTTGCTATGCCCGGCTTTGGAGCGTCAGGTAGTGGATTAGTTTGGGCGCTTGAGCGTGTCGCGCAAAAAAGCGCGCACGACGAGAACACGACGAAAGCGAAAAAGTGGAGGAAGGATGCGCGGTGATTCAGGTCGAGGATACGAGAACTCCGTCTTCTACTGCGTTGATGGGGGCAGAGATCCAGCGGTTGGGCTGGTGGCGTCCCTTGAGGTATAGCTTGAGGTAATTATCGGTGAGGGCTTCGGTGAAATCTCCTCCAGGCTGGGCGTGCACCAGGTTCAGGGTGATGGCTGCCAGGGACTCTCCGACAAACGATTGCATGAAAGCATGCTTCTTTTTCACAGCGAGATCGCGCAGGATCTGATTGCGTTCGCGGGCGACGTGAATCGGCACTTGATGCGGCATGGTGCCGGCTGGGGTTCCCGGACGAGCCGAATAGGTAAAAACGTGGAGATAGGTGAAGGGCAGGTCTTCGATGAGGCGGCGGGTGGCCTCGAAGTCGGCGCCGGTCTCTCCGGGAAACCCGGCCATGACGTCGGCTCCGATGGCGGCGGTGGGCATGGCGTCGCGTATTTGTTCGATCTTCTCGCGATAGTGCCAAGGGCGATATTTGCGGTGCATGCGGCGCAACACGGCGTCGCTGCCGGATTGCAGGGGGACATGGGCATGCTTGGCGATACGCGGAGAGGAGGCGACAAGCGCGATGAGATCGCGCGTCCAATCCATGGGTTCGACAGAGGAGATGCGGAGTTTTTCGATCCGGGTTTTGCTGAGGACTGCACGGAGTAAATCCTCGAAGCGTGGACAATCGTTTGCGGCAGCGGCGATTGGCGGGCGAGGGCGCCCGCCCCACAGCAGATCCCGTCCCCAGCGGCCGAGGTTGATGCCGCTGATCACGACTTCGCGGTAGCCTGCCGCGACTAACGCATTCATCTCCCGAATTACCTGCTCCAGCGGTAAAGAGCGGCTGTGGCCGCGGACACTGGGGATCACACAGAAAGAGCAACGATTGTCGCAGCCGTCTTGAACTTTGAGGTTGGGGCGGGTGCGGACGCTTTCGTTTAGTTCGCCGGCTGACTCGAAGACCGGGGCGGCCAGGAGTTCGGTGTGGGCGAAGATATCGGAAACCAGGACCCGGTTCTCAGTTCTCAGGTCTCGGTTCTCAGTGAGGGCGGAGAGCGGGATAAGGGCTTGTGGAGCGGGTCGGCCATCGATCTCAGCGGCTGGAGCCGACATCAAACTGCGGTCGTGCCCTTCCCATCTCGTAGTCAGATTCGGCAGGACGATTTCGGCTAGCTGGTGTTTGTGTGAGTTGCCGATCACGGCGGTGACGCCGGGCAGGGCGGCGATTTCCTGGGGAGCGCGCTGGGCGTAGCATCCCGTGACTATAATCCTCGCCTGCGGGTTTTGCCGCCGCACCCGGCGAATCGCGGCGCGGGCATCCTGATCGGCGGAAGCGGTGACCGTGCATGAATTCAAAACGACGAGGTCGGCTTGCGCTTCGGAGGCACGGTTGAGGCCGTGGGCTTCGAACTGACGTTCCAAAGCGGCGCCGTCGGCTTGGGTGGCGCGGCATCCGAAGTTTTCCACGTAATAGGTGGGCACCAGGTTATGGTAACGCATTTCCGGCATCCAGAATTCGGCCTTGGGCATCCAACACCGGACTGCGGGCAGACCCCGGGCCTCGGCCACTCTTGCGGCCCAGGTCGAGAGGTGCCTGACGGCTCGGATTACGCGGTAGCGACGCTCTTCTTCTGGGTGAAGCATTCACGGCAGAAGATAGGGCGGCCTTGCGTGGGGCGGAAGGGGACGGTGGTCTCCTTGCCGCACTGGGAGCAGGTCGCACGGGTTTCCACGCGAGCGTAATGTTGCCCATTGCCCTGCGGGGGTGGAGCGGAAAGGACGGCCACGCGTTTAGACTTGCAGGTCTTACAACGCTTCGGCTCGTTCTTGAACTGCTTGTCGAAAAAGAACAGTTGTTCCCCGGCAGTGAAGACAAAGTCGACACTGCAATCGATACACTTCAAAATCTTGTCCTGAAATTCCATTGAGGATGGCTCCCTTATTCCCATGCGCGCGCTGGCCAGCGCGGGGAAGGCGGTGGCGCAGAGCAAACATGGTCATGTCAATCCCCCCTCAAACTGCCCCTGGACTCGGCCCACCACGCTCCTAGGACGGGGCGTGGGTACAACGTTGCGTGTTATGCCGGATGAACGGTAATTATGAATGATCCCTGCTGCAACTCGATCTGGTGGGGGCCAGAGGAGCAGGGCCGCCCCGGGATGGGCGACCCTTTATTGCGTCAAACCTGCTCCTTGCTCCTCACTGCTCGTTCAAACTCCTTGAAAGCACCGCATTAATCCTGCTCTTTACGAACTTTCTTGCGCGCACGCTTGCGAGCGAGCGCGGCTTTTACACGTTTCTTTTCTCCCGGCTTCAGGTAAAAGGAGTGGCGCTTAACCTCTTTGATAATGTCTTCCTGCTGCACCTTGCGCTTGAAACGGCGCAGTGCATTCTCGAGGGATTCACCCTCCTGCAGTCGAATTTCCGCCAAACAGACACACCCCCAAACCGGTCCGGTAGGACCGAATAGTTATTACAAGGATTTGACTGTAAGTCAAGTAGAGGGTGAAACAAATTGCATAGTGCGGCGGTCAATGAACACTGTTAGGAAGACGCTAAAGGCAGAGCCCGCAGTGGCCGATAGGCCATCTAGGCACTGTTCTGCCCTCCTCTCATGACGTCCACCGGCAAAGTGATTGCGGCATGCGCCTTGATGATCGTGGTGTGCATCGGCGCGCTCTCTTTCTGGAGCGAAGTCCGAAACGAGTTAGACCGGGAATGGGTCACGCACACCCTGCTGGTCGTCGAGAAGCTGCAAGAGGTTCGTATCGATATCACGCAGGCTGAAACCGGCCAGCGCGGCTACATGCTTACGGGGCAGGACCGATACCTTCAATTGTACGGAGCTGGGGTGGATCAAGTGCACCGCGACATGAGCGAACTGCCCGACCTGGTCCTGGACAACCCGAGGGAGCATGAAGCGACGCAGCGGCTGGAGCCGCTTATAGCAGCCCGGCTGGCGGAGCTGGAAGCAGGGATTGAAGTGCGAAAGAGAAGCGGGTTGCTGGCAGGGGTAGAGGCGGCTTCCCGAAGGAACAACGGCGAAAAGTGGATGGGACAGATCGCGGCCCAGATCGGCGAGATGCGGGCGGCGGAAGCCGAACTGCTCAGCAAACGCTTAGAGACGGCGGCGGCCAGCGGGCGGAAGATGAAGGTGATCGTGGTCGGCGGAAACACGCTGGCCATTGTCATCCTGCTGGTGAAGGGCTTTGTAATCCATCGGGAGACCTGCAAGCGAAATCTGGCCGAGCAAAATTTGAAGCACATGAACGAACGGCTGGAACGCCGCACCTCGGAGCTTTCGGAGACGAATGTCGAGCTAGAGAGCTTTGCCTATTCCGTGGCCCACGATTTGCGTGGGCCGCTGCGGCATATCGCGGGATATTCCAACGTTCTGGCGCAGGATTATGCTCCTCAGCTCGATATGGAAGGACAACGCTACCTGGCAAAGGTCGCGGACGGCGCGCAAAAGATGGGACACCTGATTGATGACCTGCTTAGTCTGTCCAAGGTCGGACTGCAGGAACTCTCACTGCAGACCACCTCCCTGGATGCCCTGGTGCGACAGGTGATGGACGAGCTCGAGATGGACAGTGCGAGGCGAACGATCGAGTGGCAAATCAGCAAACTGTTCGACGTGAAATGCGACCCAGCACTGATGAAACAGGTGTTCGTGAACTTGCTCTCGAACGCCGTGAAGTACAGCGGAAAACGGGAACACCCCATAATTCAGGTAGGACAGTTGGAGCAGGGCAACGAGCGCGTGGTATTTGTGCGGGACAACGGGGTGGGTTTCGAGATGCAGTATGTAGGCAAGCTCTTCGGCACTTTTCAGCGTCTCCACAAGACCGGGGACTTCGAAGGCACCGGAGTGGGCCTGGCGATTGTGCAGCGCATCATTCGCAAACACGGAGGGTTGATTTGGGCCGAGGCCGAACCCGATCGGGGGGCGACGTTTTTCTTCACCCTGGGACCACCCGAGATTAAACCATCTTCAGAACCGGAACTTGCCATCAAGGAAGAGGCGATGCATGTCTAACGCGGTTGAAATTCTGCTGGTCGACGATAGCCCAGAGGATGTGGAGTTGACGGTCCGGGCGCTGCGACGCTCCAAAATCGTCAACGAGATTCAAGTCGCGGAAGATGGGGCCGAAGCTCTGGACTTCCTTTTTTGCCGCGGAGCGTTCCGGGATCGGACCTTCGCCAGTCCGCCCAGGCTGATTCTGCTTGATCTGAAGCTTCCCAAAGTCAGTGGACTGGAGGTGCTGCAGGCTATCCGGGCAGACGAACGAACGAAGGCGATTCCTGTGGTCATTCTCACGTCCTCCAAGGAACAAAAGGACTTGATCAATGGATACAACCTGGGAGTCAACGCTTTCGTTCAGAAACCGGTGGACTTCGAGCAGTTCGGCGAGGCCATACGGCAAATCGGGATGTTTTGGATGCTGATCAATCAGGCGCCTCCGGTGGGAGGGTTTGTGGAGACTAGGGCGCAGGGGGCTTGAAAAACTCATCCGCAGCGCTCGATAGACCTCCCGAGACGCGGACTACGCTCCCAGAAATTCCACGTGGACGTAGGTTCCCAGCCTCACGTTGTAGGCGAGATACCAGCCGTCGTGGTCAGGATCTTCGTAGATGACGACGTCGTCGCTGTCCCAGAGCCAGTCGTTGCAGAAGCCGATGTCATACGGGGCGACGCTGAAATAGAAACCGCCGAACCAGAAACGGTTGGGGCCGCCTCCACCGAGGTGCCAGACGTGGCCGCGGCCGAAGCCGCCGGTGAAACGTCCATGCTCCCAGGGATGATCGAGGTGGTAATGAGGGTCATCGCGGCCGGTGTCGTGGCCGATCCATTTGCCGTTGGAGTGGACGTGAGGCGCGTCCGGATGTCCGGCTTTGTCGTTGAAGTGCGGAGTCTCCTGAGCCGGACGCGGAGTGCGAACCGGTGCGGGACCATGGGACGGAATGTGCGCAGGCCCGCCTCCGACCTGACCGAGATGTTGAGCGAAGACGAGTACGGAAAATAGGAAATATACCGCGAGTAATCCAGTCAGCTTTTTCATGTTGTTCTTCTCTCCGACATGTTCTCAGAGCCCCAGAGGGATTTTACTTTTGCGTGGGGTGTGGGTGCAATTTGGAGTGGGAGTGTTGCGTCGTCGCCGCGGGGAGCTTCGCTCCCCGGACAGCCGAGGGCGGCTGTCCCCACGTGATTCTTGGCCAGGCCGACTGCTTTCAGAAGATGAATTTCAGGCCTAGCTGGATTTGGCGGGGAGCGAAGGCGGCGTTGGGTTTCAGGAAATTTTGCGGCTGCTGGTAGTAGGCGGGATAGGGAACTCCGTTGACGTAGGTGGAGTACGGGGTAAACGTCGTGGCTTCGGCCGTGAGGCCGTTGGTGGTGATGGTGACGCGCTGGTTTTCGTGATTAAAGAGGTTGAAGGAGTCGGCGGTGAATTCGAGGCGATAGCTTTGGGCGATGTGAATTTTGCGGACGAGGCGTAGGTCGGTCGAAGCGTAATCGGGTCCGGTGAAAGCGTTGCGGCTGTGGCCTGGGAGGCGGTCGTTTAGATCGTTGCCGTCCTGGTTGGGATCGCCGGAGACGGTGGCATTTACGGGGCGTCCGCTGCCGGCGGTGACGATGCTGGAAATTTTCCAGTCGTTGAAGACGTGGCCGAGGAGCGCGTGTTCGCGGTGGAAGGGACGAGGTTCGGCGGAGAAGGCGGCGACGAAGCGCTGGCGCTGATCGGTGACGCTGGGCCCGCGCTCGGCGTTGGGCTGGTAGGAATTCTGGACGGTGGCGGGTGAGCCGGCAACGAGGGCGTCCTGGCCGTCGTCGATGGCGTGAGCGTAAGTGTAGGAGAGGCGCAGATAGGTACTACGGGCCATGCGGCGGTTGATGGAGAGCGTCGCGCCGTTATAGAGGCTGGAGGCGGCGCTTTGGAATTCGTCGATCGCGCCGAGTTGGGCGATGGGGCGTCCGAGAGGATTGACGCAGGGCGGGAAGGGGCAGGTCAGCGAGCGGGTGAACTGCCAGGTGGCGAAGGAATCGACGGTGTAGTATCCGCCCTGAAAGATCGAGCCTGTGGAGTCGAAGATGGGATAGGTGAGCGCGGCTGGCGGCGGGAGATTGACGTCGAGCGCACGAATGAGATGTTCGCCGTGAACGTAAAGATAGGACACGGCTACGGTGGTGTGGCTGGCAACTTCGCGCTCCAGCGTAAGGCTGGCTTGCTGCACGCGCGGCGTGACGAAATTGGGAGCGAAGGCGGAAACGTTGTTGGTGACGCCCTGTTTGAAACCTGCCGGCAGATTGCACGCGGCCGAGGTGAGCGGGCAGCTTACCAGCGGGTTGGGATAGGTGGGGAAGACCTGATGATCATAATAATTGGTGTTGTTGAGAAAGATTTGAGCATCGGTGATGCCGTTATCGGTGGCGATGGCCGAATTGTAAATCTGGGGGATGCGGACGTAGAAGAGTCCGTAACCGGCCCGGATGACGAGCGGGTGGGTCTTGCCGATGGAGTAGGCGAGGCCGGCGCGCGGGCCGAAGTTGTACGGTTTGAAAGGAACTTTACCAGAGGGCGGAAATAGCGGGTTGGAGAGTAGTCCCGCGGTGGTGAAGGTTTGCAGGTCCCAGCGAACGCCCAGGTTGAGGGCCAGGTGATCGGTGACGCGAATCGTGTCTTGGGCGAAGGCGGCGTAGTCATTGCTGTTGGGGTTGGAGGAAGCTGGGCCGAAGTTCTGCAGATAATAATGTGGCACCGCGTGAGCATAGGCCCGGAGTGGGGTGAGCGGGAGTCCGGCTTCTTGCGGTTCGAAGGTGAAGGGATCAACTTTGATGACATTGAATAGATATTCGCCGCCCTGTTGGCTGGGGAAGTAGTCGTAGATCCAAGTGATGAGGGAGTCGCCGCCAAACTTTAAAGAGTGACGGCTGGTATCGAGGCTGACGGTTTCGGCAAGCTGGGCGCGGTGTTCGCGGGTCGCTCGGGGCAGCAGGTTGGAACGTCCGATGCCATCGATAATGTCGCGAACCTTCACGAGAGTGTCGTTGGTATTGGTGTAAGACTGGCGGAGGTCGCGGGAGAACTGGGCGCGGAGATGGCTGATGAGATGCGTGCTCAGGCCCGAGGTGAGAGAAGCTGACCCGGTTTCCGTGGAGACGGTTTCTTCGCCGTTGTCGGAGATGGAATCGTAGTTCACGGGGCTGGCGGGATCGAGGAAGACGTTGTTCGATCCCCAGTAACGCGAGGAGTTGAAGCGCAGGGCGAGCTGATTGCGCGGGGTGAGATTGATGTCGAGCTTGGCATAGGAAGCGTTGCCGATTTGAGCGGCGGGATAGGCTCCGGCGTACGAAGTGAGTTTGGCGGCGGCGGCGAAAACCAGGGCCTGGTCACTGGCTTCGTAATCCCCCGGAGTATAGGGTCCGGTGCCGGCTTGTGGGATGACCTGCATGGAGCCATCCAGGAACTCGACGACGTCGGGAACGTGGAAGTAGTGCTGATCGAATCCGGCGAAGAAAAAGATTTTGTTCTTCTTGATGGGGCCGCCGATGGTGCCTCCGCCTTGCTGCTGGCGGCTGTGGGGCTTGAAGTCCAGGAAGGCATCGTTCGCGCCGAATCCGCTGTCGCGGATGTAGTAGAGTCCGGTGCCGTGCCAATGATTGGAGCCGGACTTGGTGACCACGTTGACGACGGCGCCACCGGCGCGTCCAAGCTCGGCACCGTAGGAGTTGGAAGAAACGCGGAACTCCTGCACCACCTCGTTCGAAAACTGATAGGGAGCGCGATAAAGGCCGCGAGCTTGGGCGAAGAAAGCGTTGTTGAAGTCGCCCCCATCGACCAGGAAGCTGTTCTGAAATCCGCGAATGCCGCCGAAAGAAAGATCGCCGTTGGTGGAGGAGGTGAGGCTGCGGGGATCTTGTGTGACGCCGGGCGAGAGCAGCATGAGATCGGAGAAGCGGCGGCCGTTGAGGGGGAGATCGGCGATAGCGCGTTCGTCGAGCAGAGTCGAGACCGCGCTGGTTTGGGTGTCCACCAGCTTGGGCGCGCCGGAGACGGTGATGTTTTCCTGAGCTCCGGCAATGGTAAGCCGGAATTCCAGCTCGGCGGCGGCGCCGACATCGACGTGAAGCTGCGGCGTGACTTGCGGCGACATGCCCTGGGCGACCGCGCGGGCAGAGTAATCGCCTGGGGGCAGGAGGTCCAGGGCGAAGCGGCCTTCGGAATCTGAAGTGGCGGAGTAGCGCACTCCGGTCGCGTTGTTGACGGCTACGATAGAAGCTTTGGCGATGCGGCTGCCGGTGGGATCGAGGACCGTGCCGTGAATAGCTCCGGTCGCAGCGTCCTGGGCGAAAGAGAGCCGTGCCAGCAATAGCCAGAAGAACAAGAAAAAGAAAATCAGGGCAACAATGAGCGAGGTGCGCGCCATACGAGACCCACCTGTGACTGGGATGAGGCTCGGAGGGCGGTCCCGTAAGCTTTACCGGAAGCTGAGCGGGGCAGTTCGCGGAACAGTGCCGGGATGCGCATCCTAGGCAAGCGCGGCCGGAAAGCTTTTCCACGAAACGTTGGGAAACAAGTCTTGTATAGCACGGGCGGAGTCGAAATGCAGTGCCGGAGCCGAGTTCTTTTTTACAACCGTGCCGGAGTGGGAAATTGCGGGTTACGAATGGGCGCGGCGGCGTGCTATGTTCTATGTTCCCTGCGGCTTCGGTGGAGTGGCATGCTGCAGAGGTCCTTCGACGGGCAAAGTGCGCCCGCCTCAGGATGACAATGTTTACTAACGCTTCCGCCGTGATAAGAAGATCATGATTCGATCCTTTAAGGGAATTAAGCCGGTGATTCCGGCGTCCTGTTATGTGGACGCGTCGGCACAGATTGTTGGCGACGTGGTGCTGGGCGAGCATGCATCGGTATGGATGAATGCGGTGCTGCGCGGCGATGTCCACTCGATTCGCGTCGGGGCGCATTCCAACGTGCAGGATTGCAGCGTTTTGCATGGCATGAAAGAACAGTTCAACGTAGTGCTGGGCGAGTACGTTACGGTAGGGCATTCGGTTACGCTGCATGGGTGCGTGGTTGAGGACCGGTGTTTGATCGGGATGGGGTCGATTGTTTTGAATGGCGCGAAGATTGGGGCGGGGTCGATTATCGCGGCGGGAACGCTGATTCCGGAGAAAACAGTGGTCGAGCCGGGATCGTTGTGGATGGGATCTCCAGGCAAGTTCCGGCGGAAGCTCGAGGAGAAAGATCAGGAAACGATCATGCGCTATGCGCGGAATTATCTGGGGTATAAGGAAGAGTATTTGCGGGAGCGGTGAGTGGGTCTCTATGGCAGCCAGGTGCCTTTGGTATTCAAGCGGGAGGATCGTTCATGACAACCCATGAGACGTGTGGCGTGAGTGCCGGTTGGGTTTTTGCGAATATCAGCTTTACCGCGATGCGCGCCCAAGACACGGGCTCACTATTCTGGAAGATAGTGACCTTCATCCTCGGATTTCCCGGGACCGTTCTGACTGTCTTGATTGTCCAGAGGAGAAGTGAACGGGCGTATGGGGTTGACATGCCCCGAAAGACGCCAACGCCTCGGGCGGAGAGGCTATAAGCAGCCTTGTTTTGCAAAACTGAAGCTGGAGAGTGGCAGCTGGAAAACAATGATTAAAGCCGTCAGAGGGACGCGCGATTTGCTGCCGCCGGAGACGGCGCTGTGGAATTTTGTGGAGGCGGCGGTGCGGGATGTGTTTCGCGCCTACAACTTCCAGGAAATTCGCACGCCCATCTTCGAGTCGACGGAGCTGTTCGCGCGCGGGGTGGGCGAAGAGACCGATATTGTCGCGAAAGAGATGTATACGTGGGAAGATCGGGGGCGGGCGGAAAGCGACAAAGGACAATCGCTTACCCTTCGCCCCGAAGCCACGGCCGGCATTGTCCGAGCCTACATCGAGCACAAGCTCGGAGATCGCGGACTGAACAAGCTCTACTGCATCGGCCCCATGTTTCGGCGCGAACGTCCGCAAAAAGGGCGGTACCGGCAGTTCTATCAAATTGACGCTGAAATCATCGGGCCGGCGTCGGCGGGGAGCGAGTCTCCGGCTCGGGATGCGGAAGTTTTGGAAATACTGGCCACGCTGCTCGATCGGCTGGGGATTGCGGGCTGGAATCTGGAGCTGAATTCGGTGGGATGCCCGAACGATCGTGCGGCCTTCAATGAGGCGCTGCGCAAGGCTCTGGAGCCGGTTGTCGGAAAGATGTGCGTGGATTGTCAGCGGCGCGCGGTAACCAATCCGCTGCGCGTGTTCGATTGCAAGGTGCCGGAGGATCAGCCGATCATAAACACGCTGCCGCGCATCAGCCAGTTTCTGGATGAGGGTTGCCGCAAACATTTTGAGGCGGTGCAGGAAATCCTGAAAGCCGTGGGCGTACCGTTTGTCTTGAACGACCGACTGGTGCGTGGCCTTGACTACTACACACGCACCGCGTTTGAGTTCACGCACGGAGCGCTGGGCGCGCAGAATGCGATTCTCGGTGGTGGGCGCTACGACGGACTCTCCGAGGCGCTGGGCGGTCCGGCGGCTCCGGGGATCGGATTTGCGATTGGCGAAGACCGGCTGGTGATGTCGCTGCAGGAATCGGCTTCGGCCGAGAGCGTTCTGCAGAAGCCGGACGTTTACGTGGCGCCCCTGGGCGCAGGGATGAACGGCCAAGCGGCGCGGCTGGCCCGGGAGCTGCGACGGCACGATCTGGTCACAGAGCTCGGAGATGAGAGCTTCCGGCTGAAAAAATCCTTTGAGGCGGCCACGAAGGCGGGAGCGAAATACATTCTGATCGTCGGCGAGAATGAAGTGGAGGCCGATGCGTTTGCCCTAAAGAATCTGGCGACCGGCGAACAGATTTCGGTGCCGCGCGCAGAGTTGGCGCAGAAGATTCGAGGCTGAGGGCCGCGGGATCGGAGCGGTGGTGGGTTGTATAGGTTCTTTGCTTCGCTCGGGATGACAACATATTTCTTAACCCGATCGATTCATTGAGGGAGAGTTTATGAAGCTGGGTTGGATGGGTTGCGCAATCCTGTTGCTGACTGGCATGGTGGGCTTCGGGCAAGGTGTCCAGCCGGCGAGGTCGCTTAGTCCGCTGGAGCAGACTCTGATTGCGAGCGAGAAAAGTCTGATTGAGGCGAAGCAGAAAGACGATGGCGCATACTTCAAGCGGACGGTTTGCGAGGATTTCGCGCTGGTGGGCGTGGATGGGCAACTGCTGGTGAAGCAGGATGCAGTGGATGATCTGGGGGAGTCCGATCTGCTGGAGTTGACGCCTTATGACATCAAGGTGGTTGCCGCTGGCGCTGATACGGCGATCGTGACTTACGACGCAGTCGTGCGCAAGGCGCCGGAGGAAGATCAGGGACCTCCGCCACGATATCAGCATTTCAGCTCGGTGTGGGTGAAGCAGGGAGAGCAGTGGAAACTGAAGTTTCATCAGGCAACGGCGGTGCATTGGGGAGATTGGTAGGGCTGCGCCTATCTGGATTCGGAGTGCGCGGCGCTTTCGCTTGACGGCGTAGAACGTCAAACCTTTAGAGGCGCCATTGACCGGTTCAAACACCGGGGATAGAATCCGCGTGCCGTGAGCCGGGGCTACTCGTGGTATTCCGGACGATCGTCTGTTAATGCGCGAAAGATACGTCGAGGAGGCGAGTTATGAGGCGAATGGGCATGATTTTTCTGACAGCTCTGTTATGGGAAGCGGTGGCAGTCGGGCAGATGCAGCCTCCGAAACCGGGGCCGGAACTGAAGAAGCTCGAGGTATTTGCCGGCACATGGACGCTGGACGGCAACATGAAGCCGGGCGAAATGGGTCCGGGCGGGGCGATGACCGAGAACGAAAAGTGCGAGTGGATGGAAGGCGGCTTTTACCTGGTCTGCCACTCGGACTATAAGAGCTCCATGGGCAACGGAGTGGGGTTGTCGGTGCTGGGATATTCGGAGGATGCCAAGGCTTACACCTACCGCGAGTTCAACAGCTTTGGAGAGTTCGACGACTCCAGGGGCGCGGTCGATGGGGATACTTGGACCTGGACTAGCGACGAGAAGATGGGCGGGATGACCATGAAGGGCCGGTTCACGATGAAGATGACTTCGGCGACGTCCTATAACTTTGTGTTTGATATGTCTCAGGATGGGACCAAGTGGTCGACGGTGATGGATGGGAAAGCGGCAAAGAAGTAGATTTCCCTCAAGGGCAGGCTGTGGAGCGTGGAGGACCTTGTGACCCTCTGGGAAGACGAGCAGCGGAGGGCGGAAAGAGCGGCATGATTTACGTTAAAAGCATAGTCGCAGGGCTTGTATGCGTGTGTGTGGCATCTTTCTTGCTGCTGGAGTCGCAAGCGCCTACCTGTCGCATATGTACCACGTGGAAACTGGGCCTATAGGTTGGAATTCAAGCTTCTTTGCAAATCCGTTGAACTGGCTCTTAACCGCTGCGATGTTTTTCAGCGGCTTCTTTTGGGAATTCCGCCGCTTACGTTCAAAGTAGCCCACTACCCTCGGCCCGCTAACACGGCGGTTTTCTCACCGGCAGTTATAATCTTTAATCCGGCATTCTGCCGTATCTCTCACTGTAAGGACACAACTTGCTCGACTTTTTAGGCGATCTACGACGGACCCACATGTGCGGGGCTCTGCGCGCTTCCGACGCAGGCAAGAAAGCGGTGCTGATGGGGTGGGTGAACCGTCGGCGCGACCATGGCAACCTGCTGTTTGTCGATTTGCGCGACCGCACCGGAGTGACGCAGGTGGTGATCAACGCCGAGCGCGATGCTGCGATCCACAAGAAGGCGGAGGCGCTGCGCAATGAATACGTCATTGCCGTGAGCGGCACGGTAAAGCTGCGCGACGCCAGTACGGTAAACCCGAATATGCCCACCGGCGAAGTCGAACTGGTGGCGGAGGAGTTGCGCATTCTGAACGAGTCGAAGCTACCGCCTTTCTTGCCATCGGATACGGCTCTGACCAACGAAGAGACCCGGCTGAAGTATCGCTACATCGATTTGCGGCGCGAAGTGATGCAGTTCAACATCGAATTGCGACATAAAGTGGCGAAGGCGATTCGGGATTACTTGTCGGACAAGGGATTTTTTGAGATTGAAACGCCGTTCATGACGCGCTCGACGCCCGAGGGAGCGCGCGACTACCTGGTTCCAAGCCGGGTGCAGCCCGGGACGTTCTATGCGCTGCCGCAGTCGCCGCAGTTGTTCAAGCAGATCCTGATGATCTCCGGCTTCGATAAATATTTTCAGATCGTTCGCTGTTTCCGCGACGAGGATTTGCGGGCCGACCGGCAGCCGGAATTCACCCAGATCGATTTGGAGATGTCGTATCCGCAACCGGAGCGGGTTTGGGAGGTTGTGGAGGGATTTCTGACCGCAGCGTTTGCGGCGGCCGGCAGCGAGATCAAGACGCCGTTTCAGCGCATGGATTATGACGAGGCCATCCGTCTGTATGGAATCGACAAGCCAGACTTGCGGCTGCCGGCGTTCACTGACGCGCGGGAATGCTTTGCAGCGGCAGATTTGCAGGATCTCGGAGTGAATGCGAATCTGCCGGTGATTGCGATTCGGACTCCGAAGGTCGGCGAGCTGTCGCGCAAGGAGCGGGATGACATCAAGCCGATGTTTCACCCGAAGGGCGGAGCCAAGGTCTTTGAAGACTTCAAACGGATCGGTAACAAGTTTCCCGACGCGGCGGCGGCGGTTGCGAAGAAGACTGGGATGGATGAGGGCGATCTGATTGTGCTGGTCGCAGGGTCGGCGCAGAGTGGTCCTCAGACGGTCATGTCCGAGCATCGAAAGGTTACGCCTCAGGAGCTGGCGATCTACACTTCAGCGGGATTGTTGCGTCTGGCCTTGGCGCAAAAGTATGCCGAGCGGCATGGCATCTTCAAGAAGACGGGAGACGCGGCGAAAGACTTCCGTTTCCTGTGGGTGACGAACTTCCCCATGTTCGAGTGGGATGACGGCGACAAGCGCTGGAACGCGGCGCACCATCCTTTTACCTCGCCGCATGAGGAAGACATGAAGTTGCTGGAGACCGGCGTGGAGGCACTGAATGATCCGCAATCGCCGCTGAGCGCAGTGCGTGCGCTGGCATATGACGTGGTGCTGAATGGCACCGAGCTGGGGTCGGGATCGATTCGTATCCACCGGCAAGATGTGCAGAGCAGGATCTTCCGTGCCTTAGGGATGACCGAGGAAGAAGCACGGGCGCGCTTTGGATTTTTTCTGGAGGCGCTCGAGTATGGCACGCCCCCGCACGGCGGCATCGCGCTAGGTCTCGATCGTATCGTGATGATTCTCGCCGGCGCGGAAAGTCTGCGCGAAGTGATCCCGTTCCCCAAGACGGCGCGGGCGGTCGATTTGATGGTGGATGCTCCGACGCCGGTGAGCGATGGGCAGCTGAAGGAGTTGGGGATTCAAGTAAAGAAGAGCTAGTTTAATAAAGTCTGTTTCATCCCGAGACTGAGCTGCGGGTGAAGTCTGCCTCATCCCTTTGTGCATGCACAGTCTTTGCCTTCCGCTCCGCCATCTGCGAAACTGGCCTTTGCTGACCACTAGCCACTAACCACTGCTTTATGGGTCGCATTCACGTACTTCCTGAGCACGTTGCCAACAAGATCGCCGCCGGCGAGGTGGTGGAGAGGCCGGCCTCGGTGGTGAAGGAATTGCTCGAGAATGCGCTGGATGCGGGTGCGACGCGTATCAAGATCAATATTGAGGCCGGCGGAAAGAAGCTGATCCAAATCACGGACAACGGATGCGGCATGGTGCGCGACGATGCCATGCTGGCCTTCGAGCGCCATGCGACATCGAAAATCAAAGACGCTGAGGATCTGTTGAGCGTGGCCACGCTGGGATTTCGCGGCGAGGCGCTGCCTTCGATCGCCTCAGTATCACGGCTGCGGCTGGAGAGCTGCGCCGAGGAGGGCACTGCGGGAACCGTAATCGAGATCAATGGCGGCAGGATAGTGCGCGTCGAGGAAGCCGGTCTGCCAGCGGGAACGTCGATCACGGTGCGAGATCTGTTCTTCAATACCCCGGCGCGGAAAAAGTTTTTGAAGGCGGAATCAACCGAACTGTCGCATATTGCGTCGCTGGTGACGCACTACGCGCTGGCGCATCCCCACAAGCATTTTGAATTGCACTCGGCCACGAACGCCATGATTGTAGCTCCGCCGGTGGCGGGATACAGCGAGCGTGTCTATCAAATGTTCGGCAAAGAGACGCTCGACCAGTTAATAGCCGTAGCGGCGGTGCAGGCGCTCGAGCGCGTAGGCTTGCCGCAGCCCCCGCCCTGGCGGCGGAAAGAGAAAGAAGATGAAGAGGACGGTGCGGCGGGCGGCTCCGGTGCTCCGGGTGAGATGCGGCTGCACGGGTTCGTTTCGAAGCCGGAGATTCAGAAGCTGAATCGCAATTCGATTTATGTCTTCGTGAACGGCCGGCTGATTCGCGACCGTCTGGTGCAGCATGGCTTGACCGAGGCTTATCGCAACATTATTCCGCCGGCGGTGCATCCCGTGGTGCTGCTGTTTCTGGAACTGCCGCCGGGCGAAGTGGATGTAAACGTCCATCCGTCGAAGACGGAAGTTCGCTTCCGCCAGGCGACGGTGATGCACGACTTCGTTCGCGACACGGTACGGGCGGCGCTGATGAAGGCGCGTCCCGCGCCGCAGTTCACCACGGAGATTCGCGCGCATGCCACGGCGAGCGCGGGGCTGACGCCGGGGGCGAGAGAATGGGAGCCACCCTCCGACCTGACACCTGCGTCGAGGGCACCGGAGCGTGCGCCGTATGAGCCCGGCGGAGGCAATGGATTTTCGCTACAAGCGCCGGTGGCGCCACCAGTCTCTGCGCGCTTGCAGTTCGATGGCGGCATCGCCGTGGAGGCGAACGCCGCGATTCCGGTGGCACGGGGGCTGGAGAGCCGCTTCACCGAGAGAATTCCCGATGACGGCTGCGCCCCGGCGATTGACGCAAGTGATCTCGACGGCGGAGAGGCGACGCTGGATTCACTGGGCTCACTAAGGCCGCTGGGACAGATACGCAATTCGTTCATTCTGGCGGTGAATGAAGATGGATTATGGATCATCGATCAGCACGTGGCCCACGAGCGCGTGCTGTTTGAACGGATACTCAGGCAACGCGTGGCGCAGAAAGTTGAGAGCCAGCGGCTGCTGATGCCGATCGTGCTGGAGTTGTCAGCGGCACAGCAGGCGCTGTTCGCCGAGATTGCCGAAGAATTGCAGCATAACGGCTTTGAGGCAGAGCCGTTTGGCGCGCGCAGCGTGGCGGTGAAGATTGCGCCGGCCGGAGTGGACGCAGGCGCGGTCGAGCACATGCTCCACGAACTGCTCGATCAGATCTCGCGGGAAGAGCAGTCGCTGAATCTGGAAAAGATTCGCGGGCGCATCGCCGCGTCGATCGCTTGCCACGCCGCAATCAAGGTCAACATGCCGCTGGAACAAAACAAAATGGAGTGGCTGCTCGCCGAGCTGGCGAAAACCGACCATCCCATGTCGTGCCCGCATGGCCGGCCGGTCGTGCTGCGGTATTCTGTAAACGATATTCAGAAGGCGTTTAAGAGAATCTGAAACCAGTTCTTAGTTCTCGGTTCCCAGTTTCCAGAACAAAGGGCGGCGTAGAGGAGCGCTAATCCTCACCGTCAGCAGTCACAAAAGCATTCCCAGCGCAACGGTGTTGCCGAACTGAGAACTGAGAACCGAGAACTGTTCTTAATGACCGACCAAGACCTACAGCAACACCGGCGCGAGAAGTGGCGGCTGGATGGCAAGCCCATCCGGACGATCGAGCAGGCGCGTGCCTTTATTGAGGGCGTGGGATTCTGTCTCATGTACCCGGTGCGTCCGACCGTGCCGGTGCCTACATTTATTGGCGCGTTCGTCGGCTCCGATGATCGGTTGCCGACGTGGCAGCATGCTTATTCCGATCCGCGGGCGCTGGCGGCTACAGAACTCATGGTGCGGTTGCTGCGCGAGCGGGCGGCCTATGAGGCGAATCTGTTCGACGAAAATAATGCATTTCTGGTCGCGGCTTCGGCGTTCCCTTATTTCTATGCGCTGGTGGGCGAGCGCAATCCCAAGCTCGCGCCGAAGCAGGGGCCACGCTCAGCTTACTCGCCGCTGGCCTGCGATGCCTTTGAGTTGATCCGGCGCGACGGACCTATCTCGAAAACCAAACTTCAGGAAGCGCTCGGCGGCAGCGTGTCGTTGGCCGCGCTGGATAAGGCTTTGGGCGAGTTGCTGGCAAAGTTGCGCATCACACGGGTGGACTACAAGGTCCCGGAAGGCTCGTACTGGGATGTCCTCTACCGCTGGGCGCCCGATGCGGTTCGTGAAGGCGTGGGACTATCGGTGCAGGAAGCGCTGTCGGCGCTGCTCTCGAAATATCTGGATTGCGTGATCGCCGCCGAGCAGACGGACCTTGAAACCTTTTTTGGAAACTTCGTGGCCCGGTCGCGGGTGAAGGAGGCAGTGAACGCACTGCTGGCGGCGCGCGAGCTGAGCTTCGTGCACGTCAGCGGGAGATCGATGTTGCAGATTACTCCGGCGAAGGAAGCGGTGCTCCCCAATCCGCGTCCTCTTCCGCGAGTGAAAGTCAGAAGCGGAAATGCACGCTGATGTTTGAGAATGCGATGAGCAACACGTCCGGAATAATCGTGAAGCCATCGCCTGCGGCGAGTTCTTCACATCGGGTATGCAGCGTCTTCGTCGATTGCTGCCCCTCTGGAGTTGGCGGTGCCAGGGCCGACCTCAATGGCCGCGTCGGTACTACAGCGGTCGAAGCCGAGGATAGAAGGGAATCTGGTACCGCAGCACTGAAGCGCTGCTCCACCCAAAATCTGTCCCGTCTCCGTGTACAATCTCGCTCAATGATCGGCCCATCCGAACAAATCCATTCCCAACGCAAACTGATTATTGCCATTGACGGCCCGGCAGGCGCGGGCAAGAGCACGATTGCGTCGCGGTTGGCACGCAAGCTGGGCTATGTGAATCTGGAGAGCGGGGCGATGTACCGGGCGCTGGCATTGAAAGCCATCGCTCAGGATGCATCGTTCGACGACGAAGCCACGCTGTTAAAGCTGGCGCAGAGTTCGCGCATTCAGCTTGAGCCGACGCTGGGCGGAAACCGGACGCTGCTTGATGGGAAGGATGTTTCGGCGCGTATTCGCGAGCGCGATGTTACCGAGGCAGCGTCGCGCGTGTCGGTGCATCCGGCCGTGCGTGAGTGGATGGTGGCGCGGCAGAAGGAGATGGGCGCCGGCGGCGGCGTGGTGATGGAAGGGCGCGACATTGGCACAAAAGTTTTCCCGGATGCAGATGTAAAAATCTTCCTCGACGCCGATCCGGTGGTGCGCGAGCAGCGCCGCATGGAGCAACAGAAGATCATGGGGGATGTAGCCGCGAGCGTGGCCGCGGACCTGCGCGAACGCGATCACCGCGACCGCACCCGGGCAGCGTCGCCGTTGCAAGCGGCGGAGGATGCGGTGGTGATCGATTCGACGAACCTGGGCGAGGACGAAGTGCTGGCGAGGGTTGAGAAGTTGGTTACTGAAAAATTGAATCAATGATCCGTTGATTCGATTGATTCTTCAGTTCTCCGTGGGCTCCACTTTTGCCTTGGGCGCGGGCAATGCCCTGGCGGGCTTCCCCGGAGCAGGCGGAGGAGCGGGTGGGGCGGGACTGGCTGAGGCTTTGCGAATTTCGATACCGTCGTGCTCGTTATTGATCACGATGTGAGACGCGGCATTGCCCACGCTGCCCGTAGCCTTGGCCTCGCGGTCTCCGTTTTCCACGGTCAACTCCGGGAAGTCAGACTTAATTTCCCCGTCGCGAGTGCGAGCATCGACGTGAAAGCCGGCCTTTTCTGGAATGTCCAGCAGAACGTCCCCGTTGCGGTTGTCGATCTGCACATTCCCCAGCGAGCGCATGGAGACTTCGATGCCGCCGTTTTCATCCTGCAGCCTCACGTCGCCGGAGACCTCCACCAGCCGGATCTGCTTGGAACTGGTGGTCAGGCGGATGGGCCCGGTGACTTGCTCGGCGTGCAAGTCATCGGAGTCAAGATCGAGATCGCCATCGATCCGGGAAAACTCCATGTCGGTGCGCGAGGACTTGAAGCTCACGTTCCTGGCGATGCGGGCGAGCTTGACGCTCTCCATGAATTCGCCTTCGAGTGTGGCCGCGCCCTTGACATCGGCGACTGAAACCTCGTTGAGGCGGCCGCCGATGTGGACATCGCCGGTAATCTTTTCGACTTTGGCGGAGCTTTTCTCGAGATTCAGTTTCACGTTGCCAACCACATCTTCGACGGACACCTCGCCGTGCTGGTTATTGATTTCCACGTTTCCATCCCGGCCTGTGACCGAGGCCTCTCCACGGCGCGAAGTGATGACCAGTTCCACCTTGCGCGGAATGGAAACCTCGAGATCAGTCTGGACGGAGTGGTTGCCCGCGCCTTGGGTCCTGGCATCGAGTGTCCATGATGCGCCTGTGGCAGTAATCGCCGGCTTGGTCTCTGAGTTGTACTTTTCGGCATCACTCTGGTTTTCCGCGCCGATGCGCTTGCGCACCACGACCGTCATCTTATTGTCGTCGGCGACGCTGACGCGAACCGCGCCATGTTCATTGTTGATCCGCAAACTGGTGACGGTCGGCGGCACGGCTTGTTCGAGGTGGTCATCGAAGTTATGGGTTTCGCCGAAGATGTTATCGAGATCGCTGTCGTCGATGTTCATGTTGTCGCGGATCTCGCCCCAGTTAAAGCGCGTGGCTTGCGTCGCCATGAGCCCGCAAAAGACGATGACGATGACCAGAAGAATCCCTCCGGCGCCGATACCGCGCGGTGGCATCCCATCCCGTTGGGATTGCTGGTGTTCAATCAGCTTCAGGATCCCCCACAGAATCAACAGCAGCGGCCAGTAGTGCGCGAACAGAGTCCCCAGGCGCGCCCAGGACAGCATGTGCAGATTGCCGAGCAAGAAGACGACTCCGAGGACAATCAGCACCACGGGCCCAGCGAAGGAACGACGATGACGGCGTGGCGGAACAGGCGTCTGCACGGGGTATTGAACAGGACTAGACATTGCGCACCTCGCCGGAAGAAGATGCCGGTCCTAAGTCCGAAGACGGAGGCGGAGTCGGTGGCGACGGCGGCGCTGCGACAGGGGGCGCGGGCGGCAGCGGACCAACGTGTCCAGCCGATGAAGCGCTACTCTGCAGCAGTTTTACGACGCCGACGGCAAGAATCCAGGCGGGCCAGGTGCGGTCGACCCCGGCGACATTCGTGCTATCCAGCAGGAATATGACGCCCGTGGTCAGCACCATCGCCGGACCCATGAAGCAGCGGCTGACACAGCGTCCGCAGCCGCAAACCCGGCGGGCGCGCTCGTAGTTGCGATAAAACATCCAGCCGCCAAGGAAGATAAGAATCAGCGGCCAGAAACGATCGAGGCCGAACTCCCAGATTCCCATGGTATGAAGCAGGAACACCACCCCGAGGCCAATCAGAACTACGGCTCCCACGGGAACCCTGCCGCTGTCGAACTTCTCTCCCATGCTGAAAGCCTGGCCGAGGCCCATGGGATCGGGCGCGGGTTGCCCCTCCTGTAGAGCACGAGCCGTGCGCACCGCGTCGATGATCTGGTAAACGTAGAAAAAGGCAATGCCGAGCCCGAACACGGCCTCATAGCTGTGAGCGTGATTCGCTCCAAACACAAGCAGGACGAAGATCAACAAATGGGCCAGTCCCTTGGCGTATTGCGAACAGTAAACGGCGCCCACGCCGAAAGGAAAGAATCCGGCGAGAATACCGGCCACTGCGGGATTGGGACCAGAGCCGTGCTGAGGCCTCAGGGCCGCGCCGGGCGCGCCCACCGCCGGATATACAGTTGGCGGCGGCACGAATGCGGCCGCTGGGGCTGCGCCTTCCAGCCGCGCCGCGAGGCAAGGCTCGCAGTAGACAACTCCGCGGACATCGCGGGTACAGTTTGGACAGAGCGGCTTGCCGCAACTGCGGCAAAAGGCGACTGCGGCAGTATCGTTGTGCGTGGCGCAGTTCATACGAACCTCCTGTATGTGGTCACCGACACTACAGACGGATCGTCTACAGACGCCTCGCTTACAGATGGACCCAGCGGGAGGCTGGCCAGAATAATACGACTATCCGACTGGCTATAGTTACGCTCCTGCTTCTGCTCAGGCTGTTCAGTTGTGTCGTTCTTGTGGTCTTTCTTTGCCGGTGCGGGCTCGGCGGGCGTTACGTTGCGCTTCAGTTCACGCACCCGCGATTCCACCTCGTAGACGAACCGGATGTTCTCGTAATACCGGACTACGCGGGCTTGCGTGTTGTAAAACGTGTGCCGCAGGGCTGCCGGCCGCAAGCTCATCTGGCGCAGGTCGGCGGGTTTCACGCCGAGTACGCTCAGGGCCACCGACAGCGCGAAGAACGCCATGCCAAACGACATGGCGAATCGCGGCTGCCGGACCGTACCCCAAATGGGTTCGATTGCCGCCGAGGCCCACGCTTGTGCCCGTTCGATCCACGTAACCTGTGGCGGCGGAGCGGCTACGCTGACCCGCAGGCGTTGGGTGTCAACGCCCGTCGTGGATGCCAGGATATTGTTGACCAGGCCGACTGGAGGCTCCACTTCCGTGAGTTCCTTCAGCCAGTTGCGGCCCGCCTCGACTTCGGCGAGCTGCGGCCCACACAGCGGACAAGTCCGCGTATGCGCCTGGAACAGGTCGAGTTGCGTGCCGGTCAGAACGCCATCGAGCGCGTCGCTGAGCAGCAGGTCAAACTCGTGACACTGCATTCCGTTACTGGTGTGGTCTGGCATCACATCACCTGCCTATAGGTACGTTGTAAAAGGCGTGCAAGTTCCGCGCGCCCACGATTTATTCGAGATTTCACAGTGCCCTCCGGAACCTTCAAGACAGTTGCGATTTCGCGGTAATCAAAATCCTGCAAGTCCCTTAAAATCAATGCCTCACGAAGCTCTGGCGAAAGCTTTGCCAGGGCCGCCTGGACGGTCTCGCCCACCTCCCGGCTGCGCACATGAGCGTCGGGTGGCGCCGATTGGTCCTGAATTTGCTCACTGAGAGGCTGCGCGTCTTCATGCGACGACGAGGCAGTGTCCAGCGAGTCGGTCATGCGATCCTGCTTGGTCTTGCGGAAATGATCCACCAGCAGGTTTCGAGTGATCGTGGTCACCCAGGTGATGAACGCTCCCTTCGAGCTGTCGTAGCTGGCGAGCGTGCGGTACATCTTGATGAAGACCTCTTGGGTGAGATCCTCGGCGTCGTCGGCGGAGCCGGCAAAGCGGTAGCAGATGTTATAGATACGCCGGTTGTAAGTGCCAACGATTTCTTCCCAGGCAGCGGCGTCGCCGGCAACGCAACGGCGGACCAGCATCGCGACTACCTGGACGTCTTCCAAACCTAAGCTCCCGAAAAGCCGCAATTCTCGTCGTTACTCTGTCATTCCGACCGCAGCTTCGCCTTCCGAAAGGGAGGGGAAGCGCAGTGGAGGAACCTGCTGTTTTTCCTCCACAAGACCGCACGCCTACACAAGACAATACGGGGATGTGCTCCCGTAAGTTCGGCGGGATCAGGTCGCAGGCAAAGTATGTGAAACAGGGCATTGTAGCAGCGGTGTTAGAGAAGGCTCATTGACCACGAAAATGGATGCCCCCCCGTCGTTCTTTGACGGGTGGGATACGGCGATTCAGCTTGCATATTCTTTCGCCACATCTGAACACCACATCGCGTGGCGCAAACGGCCGGCGGTGGTGCGGCCCACCCGTCAAAATGCGACGGGAGGGGCATCCATTTTCATGGACTCTCATTAGGTTCGGCACCGGCAAGCATATACTTGCTGCCACTACTGAGAGGGAACACCCGCACATGAAAAAGCTCTTTTTCCTGCTGGTGATCTGCCAGGCCACCTGGGCGCAGGACGCGCCAAAGAAGCCTGATGCCGGCGAACGCCATGAGTTCGTGATCTCAAACTTTCACACCGAGGGCGGCGCAATCCTTCCGGTGGCGCGAATCGAATACGGAACTTACGGACACTGAACGCCGCCAAAGACAACGCCGTGCTTCTGCCCTCACACTACATGGCCGATTATCACGGCTACGAGTGGCTGAGTGGTCCCGGCCATGCGCTCGATACGTCGCAGCTCTTTCTTGTGACCACCGAGTTGTTCGGCAACGGACACTCTTCGTCTCCCAGCAATACGCCCGAACCTTTTCACGGCCCGCGTTTTCCCGTGATGACGATCCGGGACAACGTGGAGGCGGTCCACCGTCTGCTCACCGAAGAGCTCAATATCCCACACGTCCGCGCCATTATTGGCTTCTCCATGGGCGCGCAACAGGCCTTTCAGTGGGCGGTCAGCTATCCCACTTTCGCCGATCGCATCGTGGCCACCGCAGGCACAGCCAAAACGTATGGACACGGCGTGGTGCGCCTCGAAGGTCAAATCGCCGCTCTCACCGCCGATGCCGCCTTCAAGGATGGCGACTACACCGCCCCGCCCACCAAGGGATTGGAAGCCTTCGGTGTCGTATGGACAGCGTGGCTATTCTCGCAGGAGTGGTGGCGCAAGGAATTGTGGAAGGAAGGCGCGAAGCCGGGAACCACGTTTGAAAGTGTGCTGAATGATTTCCGCACGAATTTTATTCCCGGAGCCGATGCGAACGATCTGATCCTGCAGTGCCGCACTTGGGAGCACCACGACGTGGGAACGACCCCGGGATTCGGCGGAGACACGGAGCGTGCGCTGCGCTCCATCAAAGTTCCGTTCCTCTACATGCCTTCGGAAACCGATCTCTACTTTCCCATCGGAGACGCGCGCTACGAGGCGGCATTCATCCCCAATGTGTCGCTGATGCCAATCCCATCTTTATGGGGACACACGGCCGGCCCCGGCGCCAGCCCCACCGACGAGAAGTTCCTGAACGAGAAGATCGGACAGTTTCTCATCGCGGGGAAGTAGCTTGAACAGGCGAACTGGCTCACCTTTGCGCCACCACAACACCGGCTGCCCCTCCCGTCGAGCTTTTCGACGGGTGGGAAACGATGCTCTCGACTCCTTGTTAATCCCTCACAGGTAATTCACGGATGTCGCCGGGCGCTGGGTATCTTTCACTCAGCGCAGTATTCTAAAATGTTGCAACATAAAAAGGGCAACTCGACGAAGCCGTTATCTTCGAGGTCCTATTATCAGGGGATATATGAAACGTACCGTGAATTTTCTGGTCGGTGGGGCCGTGTTGGCCGCACTTTGTCTTTTCGCTACCTTGTCCTTATCGGCCTACGGACAGACGGCCGACAAAACCATCGCCTCGCGCACGGCGGAGATTAATGGCGTCAAGCTGCATTACTTGACCGCTGGCCACGGTACATCGCTCATTCTGTTGCACGGCTACGCTGAGACTTCGCTGATGTGGAAGCCAATTATTCCCGTCCTGGCCGAGCGCTTCACCGTAATCGCGCCAGACCTGCCCGGCATCGGAGACTCCGACATTCCCGCCGACGGGTTGGAGATGAAGAGCGCCGCGATCCGGATTCATGACCTCGCCGAGTCGCTGGGCGTGCAGAAAGCCGAGGTCGTAGGGCACGACATCGGCCTCATGGTCGCCTACGCCTATGCCGCGCAGTTCCCGGCGGAGGTTACGAAACTTGTGCTGATGGACGCTTTCCTGCCGGGCGTGGAGGGTTGGCAAGCGGTTTACAACAACCCGAGCATCTGGCACTTCCGCTTCAACGGGCCGACGCCTGAAGCTTTGGTCAAAGGCCGCGAGCGCACCTACTTCGACTATTTCTGGAACGATTTTGCGGCCGACAAGACTCATTCCATTCCGGAGGAGGATCGCAAAGCCTACGCCGCGGCCTATTCACGGCCCGGACGAATGCATGCGGGATGGGCCTATTTCGTTTCATTCCATCAGGCCGCGAAAGATTTTGCTCAGCTTTCTCAGACTAAACTGACCATGCCAGTGCTCTCCATCGGCGGCGATAAGTCGTTGGGGGACGCGCTCGGGCAACAAGCCAGGCTGGTCGGGACAAACGTGACCGTGATCGTCTTCAAGGACACGGGACACTGGTTGCTCGAAGAGCGGCTCAAGGAAACTACCGAAGCCCTGAAAAGGTTTCTGTGACCTTCTAGGCCGTGCCAGAGTGGGGCTGTCCCCGTGCCGCTGGGTTTCGGCTGTCACGATGGATTACCACAAAAGGGGCTTCCCCCATCCTTGCGTTTTTTGCAAGGGTGGGTGCCACGAGTCCATCCCTTTTGGATCGTCCTCCATCCCTCGTGGCCACTCGACCACATTTCTGCCGAAATGCCGGCACTCGCCCATAATCTCCCAGCGATACAAGACTTACAACTGTGTCCAAGAAGCTGCACTTTGAACACAATTATGACCAAATGTTCCAGTCGGAACATTATGACGATTTCCCGCCCGCCGAAATGCTACTCGGTAGTGAAGTAGTCCACCGTCACAGGATTCTCGAACAGCGAGTAATCGCGGGTAACGACAGTGATGCCGCTGTCGGTGACGAAGTAGCGGGAGCGGTCGGCTTCGGTGTCATAGCCGATGGTGGTGCCTTCGGGGAGATGAACGTTGCGGTCGATGATGCAGCGCCGAACGCGGCAATGGCGCCCCACGGCAACGTGCGAGAACAGAATCGAGGCGTCGACTTCCGAATAAGAGTTCACGCGCACGTCGGGTGAGAGCACCGAGTTCCTGACCATGCCGCCGGAAACAATGCAACCGTTGGAAACGATGGAATCGAGCGCGCTGCCCATGCGTTCTTTCTCGGCGAAGACGAATTTGGCGGGTGGGTATTGCCGCTGGTGGGTGCGGATGGGCCACTCCTGGTCGTAGAGGTTGAAAATAGGAGAGACCGACACGATGTCCATGTTGGCTTCGTAGTAAGCCTCAAGCGTGCCCACATCCCGCCAGTAGAGAGCCTCTTTCTTGTTTTCATCGAGGAAGTCGTAGGCGAAGACGCGGTAATCGTCGACCATCTTGGGCAGGATGTCCTTGCCAAAGTCGTGGCTGGAGCTCTGATCCTCCGCGTCTTTCAGTAGAACCGGAATGAGCACATCGGCGTTGAACAGGTAAACGCCCATCGACCCGGCAACTTTCTCGGAATTCCAGGGAGAGCGCAGTTTCGTATCAGTGGGCTTCTCCTCGAAGCCATTGATGCGCCCATCTTTGTCCACGTCGACTACGCCGAAGCGCGAGGTCTCTGCAGGATCGATCTGAATCGTCGCCAGCGTTATGTCAGCGGAGGAATCGAGATGTTGCTTCATCATCTTGCCGTAATCCATTTTGTAGATGTGATCGCCGGAAAGAATCAGCACATGCTTGGGCTGCTCGGAGCCGATGGAATAAATGTTCTGATAAACCGCGTCGGCAGTGCCCTGATACCACTGGTCGCTGACCCGCTTCATGGGGGGAAGGACTTCGATGAACTCTCCCACCTCGCGGCCCAGGACGTTCCAGCCTTCGCGGATGTGGCGGTTCAGCGACAGCGCTTTGTACTGGGTGAGAATGTAGACGCGCCGCAGGTCAGAGTTAAGGCAATTGGAAAGAGTGATGTCGATGATGCGATACATCCCGCCAAAAGTCACGGCGGGTTTGGCGCGATCGCGGGTTAGAGGATAAAGGCGCTCTCCAGCGCCACCTGCAAGCAGGACTCCAAGCGTGTCTTTCATGGCCCCACCCCAGAGAAACAGTAGATGGTAGCACAGCGGAAGTGGTTGGCAGGCGTCGAGGACAAACGGGTAGTGGGCTAATTCTGTGTTGCTGATTCTTCCGGTTCGTCAGCAACACAGAATTAGCCCACTACCGGCAAACGGCTCAAAGGATTCATTGACTCAATGATTCATTGAATCCATGCTATGACTTTTCTTCCTCAATCTTGATGCGCAGGGACTTGAGGAACTTCACGTCCTGATCGTTGACTTTGAATTCGGGATTAGTCGAGAGGGTTGTGACGAGAGAAGTTTTGTCGGAGGATTTTTCGCCCTGCTTGCTCACTCCGATGGTGGCTTCGAGGACCAGGAAAATGTCGTACCCGCCCTCTTTGATGCGGGAGACGACTTCGGCGATCTGTTCGGAGTCGGAGAGAGACTCGTTGATGGCTTCACCGAGTTCCTTCATGAGCTGTTTGAGTTGCTGGTCCACATGTCCCCCGGTCGCTGGATGCTCCGGTTCAGAGCATGCCACTGCCGCTTAGATGCCTGTCGCCGCTGAACGGTTTCGATCGCGGGCGCAGGTTTGCGCTATTGTAGCGCCGAAGACTGATAAAATCGAGGCCGTGAGCAAGGTTTCTACTGCACGTAAGTTCGGCGTGGTGGCGCGTGTCGCCCTGCAGCAGGCGGGGCGCAGCCGGACCGTGCGGGCCGCGGGAACGGCTGCCTCCACGACCGCCCGCGCCTTGGGCCGGGTGCTGCGCCAGTTGTGGCTGGAGGTTACGGGCCTTGTTTTCCTGGTGATGGCAGCCAGCGGCGGCATTGCCCTGGCGCACGAATACACGAAATATCAAGCCGGAAGAGCCGGCTTGGGGCGTGTGGCAGTTGCAATTTGCTTCACAGTGACGTTCGCATGGTTTGGTGTCAGCTCATTCTGGAGAGTGCGACGCAAGGGAAGAAGTGCGCGTTGAAGCGCTTCCACCACAGAGACACAGAGTCGCAGAGAAAAACACCAGACGTCTTCTTTTTAAGAGGTTTTCTCTGTGACTCTGTGTCTCTGTGGTGGAAGTTGAGGTTCGAGAAAGCACCTACGCATGCCTGACAAGTCCAAAGGGGGAACTCGGAACCTGGTGGCGGAGGTCGGGACTTCTGCCCACATTCCAGTGAAGCCGCTCTACACGCCCGCGGACCTGAAAGGCTCTGACTATGAGAGTGAGGTTGGTTATCCGGGCGAGTATCCATTTACGCGCGGCGTGCAGGCCACGATGTACCGTGGCCGGCTGTGGACGATGCGGCAGTATGCGGGCATGGGCGACGCCGAGGAATCGAATCAACGCTACAAATATTTGCTGGCGAATGGGACGACCGGGCTTTCCGTAGCGTTTGATTTGCCGACGCAGATCGGGATGGATTCAGACCACGCGCTGGCTGCGGGCGAAGTGGGCAAAGTGGGCGTGGCGATCGATTCGATCGAGGATATGGAGCGGCTGTTCGCGGGCATCGACCTGACTAAGATCTCTACATCGATGACCATCAATGCGACTGGATCGATTCTACTGGCGCTGTACGTCGCGGTGGCGCGGCGACAGGGCGCGGACCTACGCAAGCTTTCCGGCACGGTGCAGAACGATGTGCTCAAGGAATACATCGCGCGTGGGACTTACATTTATCCGCCCCAGCAGGCGATGCGAGTGATTACAGATATGTTCGCCTGGGCAAACGAAAACGTGCCCGAGTGGAACACGATTTCGATTTCGGGCTATCACATGCGCGAGGCGGGATCGACCGCGGTGCAGGAAGTTGCCTTCACGCTGGGCAACGGCATGGCATACGTTGAGGCTGCGATTAAGGCTGGATTAGATGTGGATGAGTTTGCGCCACGATTGTCGTTCTTCTTTAACGCCCACAACAATTTCCTGGAAGAGGTGGCGAAGTTTCGCGCCGCGCGCAGGATGTGGGCGCGAATCATGCGAGAACACTTCAAGGCAAAGAATCCGCGGTCATGGATGCTGCGCTTTCATACGCAGACCGCCGGATCGACGCTGACCGCGCAGCAGCCGGAAAATAATATCGCGCGCACGGCAATTCAGGCGCTGGCTGCAGTGCTGGGCGGCACGCAATCGCTGCACACGAATTCCTATGACGAGGCGCTGGCTTTACCCACCGAGCAGGCGGCGCGCATTGCGTTGCGCACCCAGCAAATCATCGCCTATGAGTCCGGGGCGCCGCAGACGGTTGATCCGCTGGCGGGGTCGTATTACATCGAAACTCTAACCAATGAGATCGAGAAGCGTGCGGCCGAATATTTGGGAAAGATCGAGGTGCTGGGCGGGATGCTCAAGGCCATCGAGCGTGGATTTGTACAGCAGGAGATTCAAAACTCAGCCTACGAATATCAGCAGGCCGTGGATCGCGAGGAGGCAGTGGTTGTCGGGGTGAACCGGTTTGAAGTGGAAGAAGAGAAGCCGATTCCGATTCAGAAGATCGATCCTGCGCTTGAGCCCAGGCAGATCGAACGAGTGCGAGCATTGCGGACGCGGCGGGATCCGAGTCTTTGGAAGAACGCGTTACAAGGTGTGGAAGATGCCGGGCGATCGGGCGCGAATTTGATGCCGCGGATTCTGGAGGCGGTCGAGGTTTACGCCACCGTCGGCGAAATTTCCGACGCAATGCGGCGCGTGTTTGGGGAGTACAAGGAAGCGGTGGTGGTCTGAAATGGCGTCCTTGCTCGCTAGTCTTTAGTCTTTGACCCTTCACCTCGGCGGAACGCTTAGTCCGAGGTTTTGTAGTCGCAGGCGTTGCGGCAGGGCTCGCAGTACATTAGGCCGTCGCCGCAGATGCGGACGTCGAGCTGAGACTGGCAGAGGCAGCAGAATTTTTCGCACTCGCATTGCTCTTCCGAAATCTCGCACTGGGCGCAACGGAATTTGGCGTGGCCGGTTCCGTAGGACATGCCATTAATGTAATGCTGCGCCGCGGGATAGGAAACGTTCCATTAGTAACCGGCACTCCCGAAGCGAGTTCGCCGTCCCATTACCATATAATTCTCAGCAATGACCTTCCAACAGTTGCTGGATGGGGCGGAAGTTCTCGCGCAGAGCGGGAATCCGGATGTGAGCAGTGTGGAATACGACTCGCGGAGGGTGAAGCCCGGGTGCCTATTCGTAGCCATGCGCGGCGAGAGCAGCGATGGCAACCGCTTCATCGATCAGGCGATTCAAGCTGGCGCGGTGGCGGTGGTTACCGATTCCACGGCGGAAAAGGCACGTGCCGGCGTGGCCTGGGCAGTAGTGCCTCGTGGGAGGCGAGCGCTGGCGCGAGTGAGCGCAAATTTTTATAAGAGGCCTGCTGAGCGAATTGCGATCGCCGGAATCACCGGAACAAACGGCAAGAGCACGACCGCGTTTCTGCTGGAAGCGATGCTGACGGCGGCGGGACGAAAGAGCGCGCTGATCGGCACGATTGAATATCACGTGGCTGGAAAGATCTTGCCGGCGCCGCATACAACACCGGAAGCTCTGGAACTGAATCGTATTTTCAATGAGGCTTTGGGCAACGGCGCGACGGATGCGGTGATGGAGGTCTCTTCGCATGCCCTGGCCCAGGAGCGCGTGTTTGGCATTCCCTTTGACGTGGCTGTGTTTACGAATCTGACGCGCGACCACCTCGATTATCACCAAACGATGGAAGAGTATTTTGCCGCGAAGAAAGTCCTCTTTGAGGGCTGCGGCACGGACGCGCCCCGAGCCGTGGTTACGAATCTGGATGACGAGTACGGCGCCAGGCTGGCCGAGTTCAGCCGCAAGCGCAGCTCCGTGGTGCTGAAATATGGATGGGAGCGTGGCGACCTGCACGCCAGGAATGTCGAGGTCACAACGCGGGGAACGCGCTTTGATCTGGTGATGCCGGAAACGAAGATCGCCGTGTTCTCGGCACTGATCGGGCGGGTCAATGTGTACAACATTCTGGCGGCGGCGGGAGCGGCTTACGCGCGCGGGTGCGCTGCGCACGCCATTGCGGCGGGGGTCGACAAGCTGACCTGCGTTCCAGGAAGATTTGAACGGGTTGATTGTGGCCAGCCCTTCACGGTGGTGGTGGACTACGCGCATACCGACGACGCTCTGCGGAATCTGACGACGTTGGCCCGGGAGTTGGTTTCCGGAGGCAACGCGAAAGGAAGAGTGTTGACGATGTTTGGTTGCGGAGGCGACCGCGACCGGAACAAACGTCCACTGATGGGTGAGGTGGCTGGACGAGGCAGTGATTTCGTCGTGCTGACGTCGGATAATCCTCGCAGTGAGGATCCGCTTGCCATTATTAACGACGCCGTGGTGGGCCTCCAGAAGACAGGGGTGAAATACAGCGTGGAGTCTGACCGGCGCAAAGCGATCGCGGTGGCCATTGGCGAAGCGCGGCCAGGAGACATCGTGCTGCTGGCAGGCAAGGGACATGAGAAGGTCCAGATCACGCGGGAGGGATCGGCTCCGTTTGATGACCTGGAAGTGGCGCGCGCAGCCCTGCGTGCAGCGGGCTTCGACTGTGCTGCTGCTTCTGCCGGAGCGACGGGATGAAGCTCATGTTAGCCAGAATCGCCGAGTTCATTTCCGCGGCCGGCGACTTCGTTCCTGAAGAGGTTGCGGAGGGTTACTCGATTGACTCGCGAACCGTAGGGGCGGGCAACCTGTTCTTTGCGGTGAAGGGAGAGCGCCTGGATGGGCACGACTTTGTCGAGCAAGCGCTCGAAAACGGAGCGGTGGCGGCGGTGGTGCGCAAGGATCAAAGCTCCCGTTATCCAGCAAGAACGCGCCTGTTGGCAGTCGAGGATACGCTGGTAGCGCTGCAGACTCTGGCCACGGCTGTGCGGAAGATATGGGGTAAACCCCTGATTGCGGTCACGGGTTCGGCGGGGAAGACCACCACCAAGGAAGCGATCGCGCACGTGCTCAGCGCGCGCTTTCGAGTACTGAAGTCGGAGGGAAACTTCAACAATCAATTTGGATTGCCGCTGATGCTGCTGAAACTCGAGCCGCAGTACGACGTAGCCGTTGTGGAGATGGGAATGTCGCACGCGGGGGAAATTCGGGCGCTGGCCAAAATTGCCCAACCGGAGATCGGTGTGGTGACCAACGTGGCTCCCGTGCACCTGGAATTCTTCGATTCGATTGCGGGGATCGCGCGGGCAAAGTATGAGTTGGTAGAGTCGCTGCCGGCGAACGGCACGGCTGTGCTGAATGCCGATGATGAGTATGTCTCGCAATTTGGCCGCGACTTCAAGGGCAAGGTGCTGATGTATGGCACGCGGGCAACCGCGGACGTGCGCGCCGAGAAAATCCGATCGAAGGGACGCGATGGCACTGAATTCGAGGTTGTAATCGGAGGGGTGCGTGAAGCGGCCAGGCTTCCGCTGGTGGGAGAGCACAACGTCCTGAACGCTCTGGCGGCGCTGGCGGTGGGCTTGGAACGCGGGATGAAGCCTTCTGAGGCGGTCGCGGCATTGGCGACTTTGTCCCCGGCGGAGAAGCGCGGGCAGGTCCTGCAACTGGGTAACATCACGGCGGGCACTATTACGGTGATCGATGATTGTTACAATTCCAATCCAAAGGCACTGGAAGCGATGGTGAATGCTCTGGCTGCTATGGCGGCAAAACGGCGCATAGTGGTGGCGGGCGAGATGCTGGAACTGGGTCCTGCAGGCGAGGAACTTCATCGCGAGGCTGGCCGGCATATCGCGGAAAAGAAAATTGATTTGCTGCTTGGAGTGCGCGGACTGGCACAATCGATGGTTGAGGGCGCGCGGGATGCGGGAGTCTGCGCGGAATTTGTGGCGTCTTCGGACGAAGCGGGTGAATGGCTGGCGCGTGAAGCGCGTGACGGAGATGTGGTTTTGCTGAAGGCTTCGCGCGGCGTGAAGCTGGAAAAGGCGCTGGAAGCCTGGGGGGCACTGCGCCAAGGCAAGAGGTGATAGTGCTTCACCACAGAGGCACAGAGACAGAGAGTCAAGGAGAAGAACCAGCCGGAAGTGGCTTTTCTCTATGACGCTGTGGTGAGGATGGGTAGGGTCTGAGACATTTTGCGGGTTACGGAGGCTGATTGCTCTACTGGCTGTTGTTCGTAAAGCTGCAGCATTATTTTCCGCCGTTCCGCATCTTCCGCTATCTCACGTTCCGCACTGCGTTTGCCAGTCTTACCGCACTTTTTACCGCACTCATCGTGGGTCCGCTGGTGATCAACCGGCTGCGCGAATTTCAGATTGGCCAATACATTCGGGAGGAAGGGCCGAAAGCTCACCAGAAAAAAGCGGGAACGCCGACCATGGGGGGGCTGTTGATCGCGATCGCAATCGTGGTGCCGACATTGTTGTGGGCCGACCTGAGCAACCGCTTTGTGTGGATCGCCGTCTTTGCTACGTGCGCTTTCGCCGCGATTGGTTTCACCGACGATTACACCAAAGTGGTGCATCGCCGTAATCTTGGCTTGACCGGGCGCGCAAAGCTGGGCTTGCAGATTGCCACCAGCGTACTCATCGCGGTCATGCTGATCGCGATGCAGACCTACGGCATGTATTCCACGAAGCTGATTGTGCCGTTCCTGAAGCAGTTCCATCCCGATCTCGTAGTGGAGACTCTGGGCCGCTATCCGCATCTTTGGCCGCTGGAGTTCCTTCCTTTCATTGCGTTCGTGGCGTTTGTGATTGTGGGTTCGAGCAATGCAGTGAATCTTACCGACGGGTTGGATGGCCTGGCGATTGGCTGTACCGTGATTGCCGCGGCCGCTCTCGCCGTGCTGACTTACGTCAGCGGGCACGCTACCTTTGCAACTTATCTGGAGTTGCAACGCATGCCGCAGGTGGGCGAGTTGACGATCTTCTGCGGGGCCATGGTTGGCTCGTCGATCGGATTTCTTTGGTACAACGCGCATCCGGCAGAGGTGTTCATGGGCGATGTTGGGTCGCTGGCGCTGGGTGGAGCGATTGGCACGGTCGCAGTGATCATCAAACAGGAATTGCTGCTGCCCTTTATTGGCGGAGTGTTCGTGATCGAGGCGCTCTCGGTGATTCTGCAGGTAGGATCGTATAAGCTGCGCAAGAAGCGGATATTCAAGATGGCGCCGATCCATCATCACTTCGAGTTGATGGGGTGGTCAGAATCGAAGATTATCGTGCGCTTCTGGATCGCTTCGCTGGTGTTTGCGCTGTTCGCCTTGACGACTCTGAAATTGAGATAAGAGGGTTTTTACCACAGAGTCACAGAGACACAGAGAAAAACGATTCACGATTGATGTTTCTCTGTGACTCTGTGTCTCTGTGGTGAATGAACTTGATGGAACTCAACGATAAACGCGTGCTGGTGGTGGGACTTGGGAAGTCCGGGGTAGCTTCGGCGCTGTTTCTGAAGGCGCATGGGGCGCGGGTTACAGTTTCTGATACGAAGAGTGGCGACGAATTGCGCAACGAAATTCCAGTGCTGCTCGATCATGGCATCACGGTTGAAACCGGCGGGCATGGCGAGCGAACGTTCCGTGGGCAGGATTTGATTGTGGTGAGCCCCGGCGTTCCCATTGATGCGCCTGCCCTGGTTCAGGCGCGCGCTCTGGGCGAGCCTGTGATCGGCGAGATTGAGCTGGCAGCGCGGTTCCTGCTGGGGCCGATTGTGGCGATCACGGGTTCGAACGGGAAGACCACGACCACAACGCTTACCGGCGAGATTTTAACCGCCGCGGGATTGCCTGCTCTGGTGGGCGGCAACATCGGCACTCCCGCGATCTCGCTGGTCGAGCGCGCCAAGCCGGAGACCGTCACTGTGCTCGAGGTTTCGAGCTTTCAACTGGAAACCATTCAGATGTTTCGTCCGAAAGTTGCGGTAGTGTTGAATGTCACGCCCGATCATCTCGACCGGCACGGGTCGTTCGAAGCGTATGTCGATGCGAAGGCGCGCATCTTTGAGAATCAAGACGGCAACGATTTTGCCGTGCTGAATGCCGACGATCCGACTTGCGCTGCCATGGCTTCCCGTACTCAGGCGCAGGTCTTCTGGTTCAGCCGGCAGAAAGAAGTGACGCAGGGAGCCTGGGTGCGGGACGGAAATATCCTATTCCGCGACGGCCGCGGAGAGAACCGGCAGCGCGAAATTATGCTGGCTTCCGAGATTCCCCTGAAGGGCGCTCACAACCTAGAGAATGTGCTGGCCGCGGTGTGCGCGGGCGCGCTGATGGGATGCGCCCCGGAGAAAATCCGGCAGGCGGTGCGCGAGTTCAAGGCGGTGGAGCATCGCCTGGAGTTTGTGGCGACCGTCGGCGGTGTGGATTATTACAACGATTCGAAGGCCACGAACGTGGACGCAACCATCAAGGCGCTGGAGTCCTTTCCGGCGAACATTCACCTTATTCTCGGCGGCAAGGACAAAGGGAGCGACTACTCGGTGCTCAACGACCTGCTTCGGCAGCGGGTGAAGCGCGTGTACACGATCGGAGCGGCGGCGGAGAAGATCGAGGCGCAGATCGCCCCTGTGAAAAACGGCGGCGTCGAGATTGTTCACGCTGAGACTCTAGAGAACGCCATTCGCAAGGCGCATGCGGCAGCTCAGCCGGGCGATGTGGTTCTCCTCGCCCCAGCCTGCGCCAGCTTCGATCAGTTCAAGAATTATGAGCACCGGGGGCAGATGTTTAAGGACATCGTACGGGAGTTGAAGTGAGGCGGGTGGCCGTAGCGAAATAGCCCGAAGCCTAAACCCAGCCCAAGGGTACTCTGTTTGACGAACGGTCAGCCCCGCCAAAGCCAGCACGCGCAGATTACACCGTGGCGTCGGCTTTGGTGACGAACAGGGGCTGCACTCGCTCCGCTTTCACAGAAATTACATTGTCCTGATTCTGCAGGATGCCCTCGATGGCCAGAAACCGTTCCGAGGCCAGCAGCAGGCGGTTGCGATGAAACAGGTCGGGAGCGATGATTGCATTGGCCACTCCGGTTTCATCTTCCAGACTGATAAACACGAAACCTTTGGCGGTTCCCGGACGCTGGCGGGTGATGACGCAACCTCCGATGCGAAGCCGCTTGCCGCTGGGAATGTCGCGCAGTTCGCTGGCGCGGCGAATGCCCATGGCATTGAGCCATGCGCGGCGATAAGCCATGGGGTGCGGTCCTACGGTGAGTCCGGTGCCGTGAAAGTCAGCGACCAGGCGCTCTTCGTGATTCATGGGCTGAAGCGGGGAAGGCGAATCGGGCTCGGGCAGAGTTTCCAGCAGGGGACCGGAGGCGCGGACGGCGCGTTCCACTTGCCAGAGGGCGTCGCGGCGGTGGAGATGCGGGCGAGTACCTAGTACCGAGTACCTGGTACCTAGCCCCGAGGACCGAGATTCCTCCGTCCCTCGCTTGCGCTCGGGGGTCGGAATGACAAGGGTTTTACTGGGTACTGGGTACTGGGTACTCGCAACTGCGTTCAACGCACCGATTTCCGCGAGCGTGGTGAGTTCATCTTTACGCAGTTCTGGAACGCGGCGGGTGAGATCGTGGATGGATGCGAACGGAGCACGCATACGTTCACGCACCAGCGCCTGAGCGGCTTGTTCGCGCAATCCGCGGACGTAACGCAGGCCGAGGCGAAGCGCCGGCGTCCCGCCGGCTGTCGAGTGGTTTTTACTGGCAACCGGCAACCGGTAACTGGCAACTGCTTCTAAACTGCACAGCCATTCTGAACGCGTCACATCTGCCGGCAGCATCTTCAGTCCATGACGCTGCGCATCTTTAACGATGGTGGCGGGAGAATAAAATCCCATGGGCTGGTTGTTGAGCAAAGCGGCGGTGAACGCGGCCAGATAATGGCATTTCAAATAAGCGCTGGCATAGGCGATGAGCGCGAAGCTGGCGGCGTGCGACTCGGGAAATCCGTAGAGCGCGAAGGAGGTGATGGAAAGAATAATTTGTTCCTGCGCTGGCTGCGAGATTCCATTTTGTGTCATGCCGGCGCGAAGCCTGGCCTCGATTTCTTTCATGCGTGCTTGCGATCGCTTGAAGCCCATGGCGCGGCGCAGGTCCTCCGCTTCGCCGCCGGTGAAGTTGGCGGCGATCATGGCGATGCGAAGCAGTTGTTCCTGAAACAGCGGCACGCCGAGTGTGCGTTTGAGCACTGGTTCAAGCGAGGGATGCGCATACGTGACTTCTTCTTTTCCCTGGCGGCGCTGCAAAAAAGGATTGACCATCTGGCCGACGATCGGTCCCGGCCGTATGATCGCGACCTGCACCACGATGTCGTAAAAACGTTGGGGGCGCAGGCGCGGCAGGCACGACATCTGCGCCCGGCTCTCCACTTGAAACAAACCGATCGTGTCAGCCTGTTGCAGCGAGGAATACACCGTGGGGTCATCCTGCGGAAGATGCGCCAGGTCGACTTCTTCGCGGTAATGGTTGCGAATCAATTCGATGGAATCTTTGAGCACGGCCATCATGCCGAGGCCAAGCAGATCCACTTTGATGATGCCCATGTCAGCGCAATCTTCTTTGTCCCACTGCACTACGACGCGGCCGCGCATGGAAGCGGGTTCGAGCGGAACTACTGAATCGAGTTGCCCCTGACAGATCACCATGCCGCCGGAGTGCTGGCCGAGATGGCGGGGCATGTCCTGCACGGCAATGCATAGCTCGTAATACTTGCGCAGGCGGGGATGTTTGAGGTCGAGTCCGGCATCGCGGAAGCGGCGGTCGAGGGCGTCATTTTCATCGTGAAATTCCCAGGTGGCAACGGCGGCGGAAATTTTGGCGAGCGTTTCCGGATCGAAGTCCAACGCCTTGCCCATTTCGCGCGCGGCCATGCGATTGCGATAGGTGATGACATTGGCCGTCATGGCTGCGCCGCGCTCGCCGTAACGGCGGTAGACATATTGAATTACTTTTTCGCGCTCGTCACCGCTGGGCAGGTCGAGATCGATGTCTGGCCACTCGCCGCGCTCTTCGGAAAGGAATCGCTCGAAGAGAAGCTCCATACTGATGGGATCGACGGCGGTAATGCCCAGCGAATAGCAGACGGCGCTGTTGGCGGCCGAGCCGCGGCCTTGCAAAAGAATATTCTGCTCGCGGCAAAAACGAACCAGATCCCACACGATGAGAAAGTAGCCGGCGAGTTTGAGCTTTTCGATGAGCGCCAATTCGCGCTCAATCTGGCGGCGGGCGCGAGTTTGCATGTCGGTGGTGGCCCGGCCGTAGCGCTGGCAAAACCCTTCCCATGCCCGCTCCCGCAGAAACGAGTTCATAGTCTCGCCATGGGGAACGGGATAGCGCGGGAACTCGTAGCCGAGATCGTTCAGCGTGAATTCGAGGCGTGTAGAAAGTTCGAGCGTGTTAATGATGGCTTCGGGCAGGTCGGCGAAGAGTTGTCGCATCTCCTGGGACAACTTCAAGTGACGCTCGGAGTTGCGCGCCAGCAAACGTCCGGCAGTCGACAGTTTGCGGTGGTTACGGATGGCGGTGAATGCGTCGCAGAGTTCACGGTCTTTCGCGGTGGCGTAGCAAACGCCGTTGGTCGCGAGGAGAGGAAGATTCAATGAGCGGGCGATGGCGATGGCAGCGCGGTTACGCGCTTCTTCTTCACGATGGAAGTGGCGCTGCAACTCGATGTAGACATTCGCGCGGCCAAACAATGCAATCAGTTGCTCGATCTGTTGCCGGGCAGCGTCGAAGCCACCATGCTGCAACGCCGCGGCCAGCAGCCCATCTGCGCCGCCGGTCAGGCAGATCAGGCCGGGAGCATGCTCTTCCAGTTCTTCTTTTTGCACTGCCCCCTCACCTTTTTTGGCGTGCAACTTCATTCTGGTGATCAGGCGGCAGAGGTTTTGGTAACCCACTCGGGAGGAAACGAGTAGGGGAAGACGAGTTATTCGTGGTGAACAAAGATCGGTTGTGACTTCCGCGCCGATGTGCGCCTTGATTCCAAATTTCTTCATGGCCATGTGAAAGCGCGGCGCACCGTAAACGCCGTCGATATCGAGCAAGGCCATGGCTGGCAGGTTGAGCCGGGCGCAGACTCCCGCAAGATCCTCAGGCAAAGAAGAGCCTTCGAGGAAACTGAAAGCAGAGCGGGCATGAAGTTCGATGTAGGACACGAAATCAGTTCTCAGTTCCCGGTTGCCAGTTCTCAGGTAAAAAGCCTTCGGAACTCTGCGTAGTCAGGCCTCACTGAGAACTGAGAACCGAGAACTCGATTTTGTCAGTCATACGTGCCTTCCACGAACCAGCCGCCGCCGAGCAGATCGTGCACGATCCGGCAGAGAGCGACTTCATCTGCATTTTGCAGGGCGATGTCCCATTCATCGCGCGACCAGGCTTCCCGCTCCCACCAATCCCCGGAACTGCGCCAGGGGCCGGCCTTCCAGAGCACACTGCCCTGTACCTCTTTTTTCTTTGAACACACCACACGTGCCGGTTCTCCGTTTTCCAGAGTCACGGTGGCGCGCAGTGGCGGACGGAAGCGGCGAAGAGCAGCGACCGCGGATTTGCTTTCTGCCGGCTCAGAAGTTTTTCGGGGCTGGGTTTCTTGTGCTGTTTTTCTTTGGGTTACTTCTGGCATGAAGCGCCGCATGCGGAAGCCTTCGGTACAGTGTGTGTCCAGCAACTCGAGCGACCCTACGCAGGCTTCGCCGACCAGTCCGGCGATGCGCGCCAGCGTGAGTTCCAATTTTTCCGGCTCCGGCGACGGAGGCTGAAACAGGCTGCCCTGGGCCGTTCGGGGCCGCGCCGGCTCCGCTGCAAGATGAATCTTCACGATGGGCGCGCCCGGGGGATGCGCGTTCAAGTCCAGCTGCAGCAGCTTGAGAAACAGTTTGGCGTCGAGCATGGGAAGAGGAAGACGAAGAGTGCGGCAGAAGTTATCTGGTCCTGCCAGATTTTGTAATCCCAGCGTGAGGCGCACTTCCTGTGTGTGCAGCGCACGCGAGGCCAAGCGCGCGCAGATTTGATCGAGCAGACGATTCAGCAGAAAAGCCAACGGCTCCAGCAGCACGATGGGATATTCCAACTCGACTGTCTCTTCAAAAACCGCCGGCTCCTCCACCCGAACCAATGTGCGAGAAGCCGCACCCCGCGCCAGTTGCTGCAGGCGCAAGCCATGCTGGCCGAGACGTTCGCTCAGAGAAATTGCAGGCAAGGCAGCCAGAGCGCGCAAATTACGCACTCCCCAGCGATCCAGAGTTTCGAGAAGACCGGCTTCGAAAAGACGAGTTTCGAGCGGACGATCCGCTCCCTTTTTTTCTTCGCCGGCATGTTGTTCGGCAAACAAAACGTCGATCGGCAGAGATCCCAGCTGTTCGGCTTCCTTCCCCGAGGAAATCATGGTCAAGCCGGGAAACCCGCGAGCCGCAAGCATGGCCGCATCGGGATTCGAAGCCAGGGCGACGTTGGCTTCAAGTCCGAAGCCGGCAATGCGGGAAGACATGGCATTCGCTATTTGCGGCAACGAACCGAAAAGAGACTCCATGCCTTCGAGATCCAGCAGCGCCGTATCGAGCGCAGCATCTTCCACGCAGGGCGAGAAGGACTGCGCGCAATCAAGCATTGCGGCGTGGGCTGCGGATTCCTGCAAGAGAGAGCGCGGACGCAGCGTCAACTCGGGACAAAGTTCCGCCTGGGTTTTCGTCATGCCCGGCGTGATGCCCATGCGGCCTGCGCTCTGGTTCACGGCGAAAACTTTTTCGAGCGGAGGCTTGCCGTCGAGAATGGCTACGGCCCGCGTACGCAACTCCGGTTGGGCGCGAAACACTGCGGCCACGGGAAAATTCGGCACGAAGATGCAGGCGAAAGGCATGGAAAATCAATAGCCAGTTGTCAGTTCCCAGTTCTCAGTTACATCTTCCGGCAGCTGGGTACCGGCAACTGACAACTGCTTCATCCTGCCCAGGCGGTTTTGCTGGCGAAAGTAATTTCGGCGGAACGAACCGGTTTGCGATCTATTCTTGAACGCACCAGTTCCGCCGTGATTTCCAGTTTGGTCAGCAATTGCGCGTGGGTGGGTATGGCGAATGGGAAGTCCACTCTTTGATCGTCCACTCGATTTCCAGCCGGCCGCAGCTTTATCAATAAAGAAGAGCAGCTTCCGGCGATGGATTGCCGCTCGATGGCGAGCAGTACCGTGGGGGTATGCTCCACGGCGCGGCGGAAACGAAACCACGTGGTCAGCGGGATGCGGCGCGCGATTTGCGGCGGCAGATCGCCAAGATCGAGAGCGATCATGCCGAAGCCTCCGCTTTCGAGCAGCAAGTCTGTAACGCGCAGAAGTTGTTCCAGGCGATGCTCGGCATAATGTCGTTCGGCATGGTTCGGTTCGTGCTGATGCGAATTGTCGTTGCAGCGCACCCACAACAGCCGGTCCAACTCGACGCCCGCGGCGGCGGCAGACTGCGGATCGAGAGCATCGCCGGCATCCACGACCGCGCAGAATTCACCGCGCCGGGTGGCAGCGGCCAGTGCGGCCAGCAGCACGGTGGTGCGGCCGGAAGAAGCTGGACCACAAATCTCAGTCAGGCAGCCACGCGGCAGACCGCCGGTGAGAATATCCATTGCTGCGATGCCGCTCGGAACCATTTCCGGCGTTGGAAGTATCGCAAGACGCGAGGCTGGAGTAACGCCGGCAAGTCTCACGACTTTTAAATCTTCGGGAACAATTCGCTGCGGCAGGCGCGCCTTCTCGACATGTTCCGCCCGGGCGGGCTGGGGGCGAACTTCGGCAACATCTTCAACCTCAAAGACAAAAGGGCGGCCCTGGGCCGCCGAAGTGGAAAACACTGCGGAAGACATAAAATCCTCGGGAAATTTCAGGGAACGACCGGCTGGAAGTCCGGAAGCGTATTCGCTTTTTATTCGCCTTCGAGGATTCTGCGCCCGGCCGCGAAAATTGTCAAGTGAGACGGGAAAGGGTAGGGGTCAGTTTGGCTGACGCTCCAGGCCGGTTAATCGGGAGATCCTTCGCTCCGCCTGAGAAACGGCTACGCTCAGGATGACGCCGTCGCGCAGAAAAGCCAAACGCACCACTACCAGGGAAAGGGTAGGGGGGCAGTTTGATTAAGGAAGCGAGCCAAACGCGTGATTAACGCGTCGCAGAGGAAAAAGATCAATCCTGACCTGCGCCATCCTTAACTCCGCTGGGTGATCATAAGATTTCATACTGAGGATCGGGCGTCGCGGTATCAAAACGTTGGTCCACTGAAGACATAAGATAGGCTAATGACAGCCGAGGGGATGCCCGCCCGATAACCTCGGTAACTTTAGCCGCTGCGCTTTTCCTGCTAGCCTCGATATGTCCATGTAATCAGTAACTTCCACCAATTCTGGACACTACCGAATGCCACGATTTCCTATCTTCCGCCTGGGCAAGGAGCCGGAGAAGTTGGCTCTGCCCGAGATGATTGCGGCTACGCCCGCGATTGTGCTCGAAGGGCTCGCGGTTGGAGTCGACAACCTGCGGCACGATGTGGCGCTCAGCGGCCGTTTTCTGGAGTCTGCGCGGGCCCAGATCATGCGGTTGATCGTGCGCCATGGCGAGTTGGAAGGATTGCTGGCGGCCGAAGCTCCGCGGCAAACGCAGGGGCCTTCGTGGATGCGAACCGCTGCCGCGACCACGCGGGAGGCAATTCGCGGCGCTCCGGATCCCTCGGACTGGAAGGCGATGCTGGCCGGGTTGCACCTTGCGGCACTGAATCGCGCCAAGAAAGAAGAAAAAATTTCCATCGACCTGCTGGCGCGCCTGGCTATCACCAAGTTTCTCCGCACGGAGATGAATCAGCAATTCGCGCAAGTGTTGGAGCGCTGCCGCGTGCTGCTCAAAAGTTATGACGGCGTGCGCCAGGGTAAAGCGGTGGAGTATCGCGAGCGCGTGGCCGGCTTCCAGGTGCGAAAAAAGATCATTCTCCGCAAGACCGGACAGGAACTTTTCCAAACCCTGCGCGATATCGAAAAAGAGACGCTGGCCCGCACACGCCGGTCATTATTTGGAGAAGCGGCTGCGGCGGCAGGCGAGTCGAGCGGAGCCGGCCTTGGCAGCTACGGGCTGTTCGTGAACCGTCTGGCCTTCTCCGAAGACGGCCGTGATGACTACCTGTGCGCGGAGCACTATGTCATGTTGGGCAACTGGGATCGAGATCCCGACCGCTATCCGCGCCTGCAGGACGTGGTGTGGGGTTTTGTGCGGTCGCTCTACGGTGAGGAGACAACCACCGAGACCATCGATTCCTGGTTGTGCGCTCCGCAGAATGCGCGCGCGTTGGTGGGTACGGGAACGCCGGATGATTCGACGGCGGAGGGCGTTGCCCAGCAGGAGCGGTTGGCCCAGTGGGTGCGCCTGCTCGAAGATCAGCAGGTGATGGAGTGTGTGATCGCTTCATATTTTGTTGTGCCGCTGCTCAGCGAGTACGCGCCCCGCATCAATCCCCAGCAGTTGAAGAATGCGCTGATCTCTCGACCGGAATGCGACCGCGTGGAGCGCATGATTCAGGAGCACGGCAAGCTCTCTCCCGCCAGCCTGTACGCGGCCGTGGGCAAAGTCGCAGGGTGCCGTGGGGCGGAGCGCGCCAAGGTGGCGGCGCGGTTTCTGCAGGATTTCTCGCACTACCATCGCGATCTGCGGCGTTTGGAAACGCTGAATGCGGCGCTCGATTCGGTAAACGTGGTCAGCACCGAGAAGCTGCGTGAACTTTCACGGATGAACGGCACGCTCTACGAATTTCTTTTGCCGGAAGAACAACAGCAACCGGAGGAAGACCGTGTCCTGCGCCACGTGGTGCTGAAGGCGGACGTGCGCGACTCGACCCGGCTCACGCGCACGCTGATGGAAAAAGGTCTGAATCCGGCTTCCTACTTCAGTCTGAACTTCTACGATCCGGTGAACAAGCTGCTGGGAAAATACGGCGCACAGAAAGTGTTTCTTGAGGGCGATGCCATTATCCTCGCCATTCTCGAGCGGGAAGGCGAGCCGGGATTGGCGGTAAGCCGGGCTTGTGTACTGGCGCGCGAGATTATCGAGATAGTGCGCGGGTACAACGAACTGATGCAGCGCTCGGGCATGCCTGAACTCGAACTGGGCGTGGGCATCACGCTGCAGGAATCGGCACCGCTGTATCTGATGGATGGCGAGCGGCAGATCATGATCTCCGAAGCACTGAATGAGAGCGACCGGCTTTCTTCCTGCAACAAGCGCGCCCGCAGGGTGATGGAGTCGCAGGCCGGCCCCTTCCACGTGTATGTGTTCCAGGCGATGGAGGCGAATCTGGATGCGGCTCGTCCGTCTCCACAGCAGACGGCGAATCCGGAGGATTCCATTCTGAGTTACAACCTTGGCGGCATCCGTATGAATGAGGCGGCGTTCCGCAAACTGGAGCAGGAAATCTCGCTGGAGCCGCTCGGGGTGAAGCTGCCAGTTTCGCCAGACAAGGCGGAATACCGGCTCTCCTGTGGCACGGTTCCGGTGGACCGCGACATCTTCCGCAAAATCGTAGTGCGCGAAAGCCGGGTGCCGCGAATCAATGTCGAGGATTTTTCGGTTCAAGGATGGACAGATCGGACCTACTACGAGGTTTGTACCGATCCTGCGATCTACGCGGCGCTGGAAAAGAAGAAAGGCGCGAAGGCCTAAAGGCAGTTCTCAGTTCTCGGTCCTCAGTTCTGGGAACCGTTGTCAGAAGCCCGTTCTCACCCGGGCCGGGCGGAATGGAATCCAGAAGGTGGCCTCGACATCGATTGCAGTGCCATTTCTTGTTGCGGGCTGGAATTGCCACTTCGCGATGGCTTCGCTGGCGAAGTGGTCGATTCGGTCGTCGACGCTGCGAAGCACGCGCACGTTGCCCACGGTGCCATCGGCGCGAATGATGCCATAGAGGATGACCGTCCCGGCAACGTTCTGCCGCATCAACTCCAGAGGATAGGCGGGATCGACCTTGCGCGTCGCCACCGGCGATGACAGATCGGCGGGAGATGCCTCGGCCGAAGGAAAGTGTCCAGGGAGTGAATCCGGTTTGAGCGCGGCGAAGCGGACGATCCAACTGCCTCCGGCCGAATTCAAGTTTGGCATGTTCAGGCTAAGCGAGTAGACCTTGCGATCGCCAAAGACGGCGCGTTCCGGTTCGGAGAGTTTGTTCTCAGCCGCTTGCGGGTTCGTGAATCGAGGCGGGCGGGCGCTCGCAATGAGCTTCGGGTTAACGGAGTTGGCCGACGGATTTTTTCCTGTAGGGTCGCCCGCCACCGTCGAGGCATCGGCTGACGTCTTGCCGACGTAAAGTCCCGAGGGCAGCTCACCGGTGCCCTTTTTCGCTGAGCCACTCCCATTTGCCTTTCCGTCGGCCGTGGAAGTTCCCGGTGCGCCGGAGGCTCCACGGTGCCCTTCGGGTGCAGCGGCAAAACTGCCGCGGCGATTGCCGGCAGGCGGATCGGGCGGCGCGCCGACAGCGGGGTGCAGGCTGAGGGCAATCATGCCTCCGCCGGAGTGGGAGTGCCCGGCCGCGCCTAGCGCTGGTGGGGGAGCTATCACCTGGGCTGGGTGTTTTGGCACCGGGGCGGAGCGTGCGCCAAGAGTATGCTGTTCGTCCACAGAAAGCAGCGGAGCGGGGGCGATCACTGCGCTATGGCCGATGTTCATTTCGCCGAGGCGGCGGTTGGAAGCGGCGTCGAGTGCTGGCGGGGGAGCTATTACGGCGGACTGGGGAGCTTGCAAAGTTGTCCGCGATGCCGCCTGCGACTGGTCCTGGATGTCTCTGTCAACAGAGGGCGGAGGTGCGATGATTGAGCGCTCCATCTGGGGCGTGAGTCGGGAAATCTCCGACACAGGAACTGCGGGAGCGGGAGCGATCGGGAGCCTTGGATTGCCCGACCACGCAACTATGTTGGGCAATGCCACATCCTGCGGCAATTTAAGCTTGGGCGGGGCGACGACCGTTTGCGAGTGATTGTCAGCCTCAGGGGGAACGGAAATGATGGGCTGGGCGGAGTATTCTGGATCTGCTTTCTGCGCAGGCGGAGAGTTCGAGCTGCGGGTGTCGAGCGGCGGCAGGTATTCCGAGGGTGTGTAGTAAACCACGTCGGCATGCGTGAAAGTGGGCTGAGGCACGGCATGAGGCTGCAGGGCCAGGAATCGCGACGCAGCCCAGATGACGGCTATCGTCAGAATGTGAAATCCGCCGGACTGGAAGAATCGTGGCCAGGGAAGTCCGCGATGGACGAAGACGTCTGGCCAGAAAGCCGAAGGAGCCGATTCGATGTGCAGCGGGGGGAGTTCGGGGGTGTAAAACAAGTCGCGAAGATTCCGCAGAAAGACTCGCACGCGGGGCTCGGTGGAGATCAGCAGCCGGAGGTCCGGCGTGGGCTCGGTCTTGTCGGGCTCCAGGGTCGGGGTTGCTCCGCGCATCGTTCTATCTTAGACGAGTTTTTACAGCGGAGTACCGAGTGACTAGTGCCAGGAATCAGGGGCTGGCTCTCCTGGACGAGGAACGCCTCGCTGCGCTCGGCTGGACAGCCGAGGCGGCTGTCCCCACACTAGTTGCCAGTTGGGGCTGCGGCTACTGTTCGGCGCGGGCAGGAGTGATCATGAGGCGGCCGGGGGCCTTTTTCTTGATGTCAGGTTTTTCCTGGGCGTAGACGAGATCGAGTCCGCCTTCGGCTGTCGAAGTCGCGTCCGCAAGCGCGGCCGCCAGCGCGCGGAACGAGCGGCTTACTTCCTGACTGTCCTGCAGCACGACGGGCGCGCCGTGGTCAATGGCGGGAGAGATCGCCTGATACGCGTTGGGAATCTTCCACAAAACTTTGCAACGTGTGGAGTGTTCGACGTCTTCATCGGTAAAGCCGGGAATCTTCTTGTAACGGTTCAGGACAATGCGCAGTCGGTTGCGGCCGGTGCCTTCTTCGAGGAAGGCGTGAATGCGTCCGGCGCTCCACAGCGAAACCACGTCGGTTTGTGCGACCATCAAGACGGCATTTGAGAGATCGGAGAGCAGCCGGGTGGTGGGATCGAGGCGGCTGGAGGCATCCACCACAACGTAGCGGTAGTGATTCACCAGGAGGTCGAAAAGTCGTGCGAGTTCCGCCGGTGTGGGGATCGATTGATAGGGCTGCTGCGGACCGGCGAGAAGATGCAATCCGTCTTTAGAAGTTGTCATCAAACCGTCGAGCAGGGAAACGTCAAGGCGATGCAGGTTTTCGAGCGCGTCGGGAACGCCGAAGCTGGGACGCAGGTTGAGATGAAGTTGAGCGTGGCCGACAGGCGCAAAGTCCACCAGCACGGTATTGCCGTAGGCCTGCTGGAGGGCAACCGCGGTGTTGACGGCGGCGGTGGTGGAGCCGGCGCCTCCTTTGGCGCTGAGGAAGGTAAAAACGCGAGCTTTGCCTGCACCCCCGCGAGTGCGCGTGCGATTGGAACTGAAACGGGTTAAAGCCTCGAGAAGCGCCTCGGCTCCGGCATTGTCATCCAGGTACTCGCCGGCACCGGCGCGCATGCTGGCGACGATGGTTGCAGGCTGCGACATGGTGCCGTTGGCAAAGATGGCGAGCCGCAGGGTGTTTACCTGAATCAGTTCAATGGCCCGGATGGCGCGTTGAGGATTCTCCGGGGAGATGTCGACCAGAACAACCTCGGCACGCGAGTCTTGAATCTCGCGGAGGATGGGATCGGTAGGGCCGGTGGGAAAGCCGGCGGCGCTGCAGACTACCCGGGCCAGGCGCGTCGCCTCGAGGCGGTTCTGCAGTTCAGATAAACGATCGCGATTCTCTGTGAGGAGGGCTACAGCAATGCCATGCATGGCGCGGTTCTCGCTGATTTCTCTCGGTGTTTGCATGTTAGAAAGAGAAGGTACTCTTCGCCAAGTGACCAGAGTAACCGCCTGAGAAAATGCCCGTGCACAATTCGCGCTCAAAGCGGTGAGCAGCGACCTGCAAGATAGAACACGTCAACGAGAGGCGCACAGCGGGAACACTCTCCAGCGGAGTCCGCACTAGTGGAAGCATTTTAAGCCAAGCCGTTGAGATTGGAAAGGACTCAGCAGTACGAAAGAAAAACTAAAGTATGCAGGCGGATCGGCCCACTACGCGATTCAGGTCAGGTCCAGCGTGACAGAAACGGTCTTAGTGGGCTGCGGCGGGTGGATTGCCTGGAATGGAGGGACGCTCACTATCGTCGGAGCTGTGCAAGGCCGAAATCCGGCGAAAGTCGGCGGAACCTTCGGGGATGTCAGGAAGATATTCGTAGCCGCTAAGGCAGACGGCCACTCCAATTTTTGTTTCGGCAGATCTGATTTCGGCAGATCCGGCCTCCACAGGTTTGATTTCACGGGCTTCCGGCAAAGCAATCTCCGCTACGGGCTTCCAGCCGTTGTCGACGGGCTTGACAATGCGAAGAACGCGGCCGCGGCAGCGGACGCGCATGCTTTCTCCCAGAGTGATTTCGGAGGGCATCTTCAATGTGAGTTCGATATCGGCGCCTTCGTTGAGGGCCATGTCAGTGAACAGAAAGGCCCCGCGTGAGCTGAGGTCCTGGGTGAAGCCGAGTCCCTCCGTGGCAGTGGACACGTCACGCAGCGCGACTGGAACATTGAAAGGGAAGCGTTGTCCGATGCGGCGCTCAACACCAACCGGGGGAGCATTCATGGTCGTGTCACTTCCTTCGTAGGAAATCGCCGGGAGAAGAACAACCTCAACTGTAGCGCAGCCTGGGCGGTCTGGGAAGTTAATAAGTTGGTTATGGGCGAAGATTCGAAAACGTGTGCCGGCAGAGAACTCTACCGTGTCGATGGTGAAGAGGACAGGCGCAAATAGTTGTGGCTGTGGAAAACTTGGGTAAAAAAAGCCATGAGCCAAGTCGCGCGGAACATTCGAGTTATATTGATCTGGAGAGCGCTCGGCGCCATCTAAAGTGTAAAGAATCTAAGAAGCGGAAATAAAAGGCGATCGTGTCTGAATCGAAAACCCCAATCGAGGAAATTCCCGCAGAGAACAGCACAGAAGTATCGCCCGGGCGCGGATCGCGATGGCAAGTGGCGGGTCGGGCCTTGCGGCATCGCAACTTCCAACTCTTTTTTAGTGGACAACTCATCTCCCTGATCGGTACGTGGATGCAGAGTGTGGCGCAATCCTGGCTGGTTTACCGTTTGACGGGGTCGGCGTTGCTGTTGGGGTCGGTGGGGTTTGCCAGCCAGATTCCGGTGTTTCTTTTTGCTCCTCTGGGCGGGATTACGGCGGATCGTGCCAACCGCCGCCATGTTGTGATCGGGACACAAGTAGCGGCGATGCTGCTGGCCGCCATTCTGGCGGCCCTGACTTTGTCCGGAAAGGTTCACGTCTGGCACGTTTTCGTGCTGGCGAGTTTGCTGGGGATGGTGAATGCATTTGACATACCGGGGCGGCAATCATTTCTGGTGGATATGGTTGGCAAAGAAGATTTAATGAACGCGATTGCCTTGAACTCGTCCATGTTTAATGGCGCGCGCGTGATCGGTCCGGCAATCGCCGGAATTCTGGTGGCGAAGATTGGGGAAGGTTGGTGTTTTTTTGCTAACGCAGTGAGCTACATCGCGGTGATTATCGGTTTGCTGTTGATGAAAGTGCATAGTCCGGTGCGCGCCACGATGGCTTCTCCGCTGGAGCACATGCTGGAGGGATTTCGTTTCGTCGAGCGCACGGCGCCGATCCGGGCGCTGCTTCTGCTGCTGGGAGTGGTGAGCCTGGTGGGTATGCCTTATGTAGTGCTGATGCCGATTTTTGCCGACCAGATTCTGCATGGGGGGGCGCGAGGGCTGGGCATCCTGATGGGCGCGACCGGAGTGGGTGCGCTGTTGGGCGCGCTGACACTGGCGTTTCGCGAAGGCGTGAAAGGTCTGGGGCGGTGGGTAGCCTGGTGCTGCGCCGGTTTTGGATCGAGTCTGGTGGTGTTTTCTCTCTCTCACAAGTTTTGGATTTCCGTGATCCTACTGTTGCCGGTGGGCTACAGCATGATGCTGCAGATGGCTTGCTCGAACACCTTGATCCAAGTGATGGTGCCGGATGCGCTGCGCGGGCGGGTGATGGCGGTGTATTCGATGATGTTCATGGGCATGGCTCCGATTGGAGCGCTGCTGGGCGGGGCGCTGGCCGAGCGATTGGGCGCTCCGCTTACCGTGGCGATCGGCGGCCTGGCGTCGGTGGCGGGAGCGTGCTGGTTCGGATTGCAGTTGCCTAAGATTCGGGTGGAAGCGCGGCGGCTGATCGTGGCTCAGGCAGTGGCTGGCGGCGAACCTTCCGAGATGACGGCGCAGGTGGTCGAGGATTAGTGAGTTTCTCAGACGTGTTCCTCGCGTTGTCATCCCGAGCGAAGCGAGGGATCTTGGTTTCTGCCACGCCAACGTTGTTGCCTGCGCGAGCAAACACCAAGATCCCTCGCTTTGCTCGGGATGACAAATTATGCGGGATGACAGATTGGAAGGGTCCGTTTTTGAAAGGTCCAATTTTCCGCGAACAAACTGGTTGTTCTAGTGGTACGCCTCTGGCGGTAGGCCGGTGATGCGGATTCCGGCGTGGCCTTTGTGGCGGATGTTCAGGCCGATCAGCAGGGCCGTGATCTGTTCGAGGACTCGGGCGTTTTCGAGTTTGCCGCCGTTGATGGCTCGCACTCCGGGGATTTTCGCAGTCAGGGCGCACGCGAGTTGAGCGGCGGCGGGATCGTCGCTGCAAACGATGACGTCGCAGTCGAGGGAATCGTCGCCGTTTAGCAATTCAGCGGACAGGTTGTGGAATGCTGCGGCGACGCTGACTCCTTTGGGAACGAGTTCGGCGGCTTGTTGCGCGGCTGAACCTTGCCAGACGCCGAGAGTGCTGGAGGCGCGTCCGCCAACTGAAGCAGCGAGGGCGACGGTGGCGTCGATGAGAATGCTGCCGGGGCGGATCGCGGGCTTGAGTTGTTTCAGCAGAGTGGCCTGGCCCTCAAAGGGGACGGTCAGCACGAGAATATCCGCGGCGGCGCAGGCTGCGGAATTCTCCATGCCGGAGACTCGGGCGTTGCTTCCGGCTTTCTGTTTGATTTCTTCCGCGGCCTTTTGCGCACGCTGAGCATCGCGTGACCCGATGACCACGTTTTCTCCGGCGCGTGCCCAGCGCAGCGCCAGACCCACGCCTGCGGGCCCGGTTCCGCCGAGGATAGCGATGGGACGTGAATCAGCCCCGCTCATTGCCTATTCCTCACGCGCAAGCTCATACCTAGAGTCCTTCTAGAAACTATCTCACCTCGCCGACAGATTATGATGCCGCGCTGGCGGAGTGGAAATGCCTTGCGAAGCCGCTGGTGCTGCCGGTGGGCAAGGGGTTCTCGCTTCGCTCAGAATGACAAATTGCGGTCGGGTACGGCTTACTCGGCGTGTCCCTAGGCAAATTCCGGCTCCAGCATTTCTTCCGTGGTGAATTCATCCAGTGGCAACTTGAGTCTGATGCGCGTGTAGGTTGTATTGCGCTCGGCGGGGATGCGGCCGGTTTCGAGAATCAGCGATTGAAAGTCCTCCGGGCTGGTGTACTGGCCTGCGGTGGCTCCGGCTTCGCGCGAAATGTTTTCTTCCATCAAGGTTCCGCCGTAATCGTTGGCGCCGGCATGCAGGCAGAGTTGCGAGAGACGGCGGCTAAGCTTGACCCACGAGACCTGAATGTTGTTGATGGAACCGGCGAGCAGGAGGCGGGCCAGCGCGTGAACTTTGAGGTGCTCGGCTAGAGTTGGCCCGGAGCGCGCCAGGCCTTGATGAAACAGCAGCGTGTTCTGGTGAACGAAGCCGAGGGGGACGAATTCGGTGAAGCTCCCGGTTTCATCCTGGATTTCGCGCAGCAAGAGCATCTGGCGGACCCAGTGCTCGGGGGTTTCGGTGTGGCCGTACATCATGGTCGAAGTGGAGCGAATGCCGCTGCGGTGCGCCGTGCGAATGACTTCGATCCATTGCGCGGTGGTGAGTTTGTTGCGCGACAGAATGGCGCGGACTTCGTCGTCGAGAATTTCGGCGGCCGTCCCGGGAAGCGTGCCCAGGCCGTTGTCGCGTAGCATTGCGAGGTAATCGGCGAGCGGCATGCCGGTGAGTTCAACGCCGTAAACAATTTCCATGGGCGAGAAGGCGTGGATGTGCATGGCGGGGACGGCTTTTTTCACCGCCCGCAGTATGTCTCGATAGTAAAACGGGGGCAGTCCGTGGGGCAGTCCGCCCTGGATGCAGACCTCGGTGGCGCCGAGTTGCCAGGCCTCGACGGCCTTTTGCGCGACTTGATCGGGGTTGAGAAAATACGTGTCGTGCTCGCGCGGGCCGCGGCTAAAGGCGCAGAATTTGCATCCCACAAAACAGATGTTGGTGAAGTTGATGTTGCGATTGACGACATACGTTACGAGGTTGCCGGCGAGTTCGGCGCGAAGTAGATCGGAGGCGGCGAGAAGGCCGAGGAGGTCGTCGCCCTCGGAGTGGGCCAACTCATAGGCTTCCTCCGGCGAGATGGCATTGCCGTCTTGAGCTTCGAGAATTCTTTCGAGCGAGGAGCGAATAGCGGGGGTGACGTGCGCCGCAACGTCAAACCAATCGAGCGAGGGAAAGTCTTCCAGTTCCGAGGTTGAGAGTTCGCGGGGCACAAGTTCCTCCAAACGTTTGGTTCCAAATTACTCCTAGAGAGTACCCTTTGGCGAGGGCTTGGGTTTGCGGATGTAGCGGGGTCCTCCACTCCGCGTTCCGTTTCTTTCGGGAACGGGACGCTCCGGTCGGAATGACAGATCGCTTTGGACTCGGCAGCCATAGGACTGCCCTAGCGGAACAGGTCGGACGCCGCGGGGCGAAGCAGCTCGCGAGTGTGGCCTTGGGCTGCTTCATAGGGAAATCCACGAATGATGCAGCCTGGGGTGCGGTTGAGTTTGCCGCAGACGAGTCCGGCGGCGCAGGCCAGTTCGTCGGCAATCCCCTCCATGCTGGCTTGCAACTTGTAGCCGTGCGGATCGCGGCGGCCGCGATCATCGCGAAGCGGCTTCATCCCGGCGACGCCAATGCAGAAATCGACCAGGCCTTCGCGCCAGGGGCGGCCGAAGGTGTCAGTGATAAGAACGGGGATAGCCAGCCCGGTGAGCTTTCTTAGGGCGCGATGAAGTTTGCGGGCGGAACGATCAGGATCGGCGGGCAAAAGCAGGGCGTGGCGGCCGCCATCGACGTTGGAGACATCGACGCCGCTGTTGGCACAGATGAAACCGCGTTGCGTCTCGGTGATGAGCACGCCGTTCTTGCGGCGGATGATGGCGCGGCTCTCACGCAGGGCGAGTTCGATGACGCGGGCATCCAATTTATATTTTGTCGTCCAGTTGGTGGTGCGGGCAGAGGGCTTGATGGTTGCGAGGTCGACGATGCGCCCTTCGGATTTAGAGACGATTTTGTGTTTGATCACTAGGATATCGCCGGGCTCGAGTGCAAGCGCGTTTTGCCGCAGCGCTTGCAGCAGCTTTTCAGCCAGAACATCGCCGGGCTTTATTTCGTCCGCGAAAGAGACGGGAATGAGATGTATTTCCCTGGGAAGGAGGACGGAACGAGGCTTGCTCACAGACTTTCCTTCTCCGCGACGAGAAAACAGCCGGCGGTCTTCCACTGCCGCACCAGGCTCTGGGTACGGGTTTGTCCGGGAAGATCGAGAAGGCGGTACAGATCTCCGGGATTATCGATGTCGAGTGCGATTCCGGGAAGGCGCAACACCTGGCAAGGTTTCCCCGTTGCCTGGGCGGCGGCGAGGTGCGGCCGGAAACTATCGTTGCCAAAGCGCAACGGAAACAAACTGGCGGGACGGCGGTAGGCAGCGTTGGTTCCTCGCCCATCGGAGGCGGGAACGAGCACGGAACCCTCTTGCGGAGCTTGCGCGAGAATCTCTTCCATTTCCCCCGCCTTAATCAGCGGAATATCGGCGGGAATGACGAGGGTGTAATCGATGTCGCGCTGTTCGCAGAGGCGCGTCGCCATCTCGATCGCTCCGGTTTCGCCGGAGTTTGTGGGATCCGGGATGATTTCGAAGTCGTATTGCCGCGCAAGTTCGTGCGCGAAGGGATCGCTTGTAACCAGCGCGCAGGCGGGACGGAGCGGCCAGGCAGCAAGCTCAGCGATCACATCATGCAGCATGGTTTTTGCCAATTCGGTGCGTGCCGCTTGAGCGAGCACGGCGGCGAGCCTCTGCTTGGCTTCTGACAGATTCTTGACCGGTATGAGGATCACGGCTGGTCGGAGGCGGCGCGGGCCGCGGGTTCGCGGGAGGCAGAGTTGACAGAGAGTGATCCTCTTGCCGCGAAAGAAAGTACTGTGCGAGCGAGAGCCGCCTTATCTTCGGGGGAGCGCATGATGGTTTGCGTGCACTGCACGCTCAGGCCATTTCCGCGAAGCGTTTCCGCGGCGCGGGCATCGCGTGTATCGCAAATCAGGAGATCGAGAAAATCCTCGTACGCTCTGGCGACGCCTGCGATCGAGCAAGGCAGTCCTTGCGCCGCCATGAGGATGCCGGCCGGTCCTGCCACGGGAGCGTTTCCGACGATCGGGCTCACGGCGGCAACCTTGCCGCGCGCGCGGATGAGCGCGTCTCGAATGCCGGGCACCGCAAGAATTGGCCCGATACTGGTGACGGGATTGCTGGGTGCGATCAGCACCGCGTCGGCGGAGATGATGGCTTCGATCACGCCGGGCGCGGGTTCGGCGTCCGAGGCTCCCGCGAAACGCACGGAGTTCACGGGATCCTGATACCAGCGCTGCACGAAATACTCTTCGAAGCTTAGCTCGCCCGACGGCGTATCCACACGGGTTTCGACGCGCGAATCGCTCATTGGAAGAATGTGCGCTTTCACGCCGAGCTTTTCGCTGATCGCCGACGTGGCTTCGGAAAGGGTCTTACCCTCGGCAATCAGCCGCGAGCGCAGCAGATGCACGGCGAGATCGCGGTCGCCGGTATGAAACCACGTGGGCTCTCCAAGTTGCCCCATGGCTTGCAGGCAAAGGAAGGTATCGCCCTTCACGCCCCAGCCGCGCTCGCGGCTGAGCAGGCCGGAGAGGACGTAGGTGATGGAGTCGATATCCGGTGAAACGTACAGTCCCCACCACAGCAAGTCGTCGCCGGTGTTGACCACCAGGGTGATTTCATCCGGCGGGATGACCTGCCGCAAACCATCCACGAACTTGGCGCCGCCGGTACCACCGGTGAGCACGCAGATCATGCGGCACTCCGGATTCGGGCAAGGCCCTCGCCGTCGCGGGCCGCCTCAAGCTTCTCCGCAAGCAATCCGGGTTGCGACATGGCCGCCGGCAAAAACTCGGGATAAATGGGCAAGCGCTGGCGCAATTCGAATCCTTTGCTTTCGGTACGATGGCGCAGTTGCTCCAGATGCGGCCAGGGTTTTTCAGGATTGATGTAGTCAGGAGTCAGTGGCGAAATTCCTCCCCAGTCGTTAATGCCGGCATCGAGCAACTCCTCATAATACGGCGCATTGAGGTTGGGAGGCGCTTGAATATTGACCGTGGGCATTAGCAAACGAGCTACCGCCACGGCCCGGAGCATCTCACCCTGAGCGGGTTCGGGCACGTGAGCCATGGGAATACCAGGCTTGGCGCGGAAGTTCTGTACGATCACTTCCTGAATGTGACCGTAACGGTGGTGAAGTTCACGGATGGCGAGCAGCGTGTCGACGCGGTCTTCGAGCGCTTCGCCGATGCCGATCAGCAGGCCGGTGGTGAAGGGAACTCGCTGCTTTCCGGCGTCTTCGATGGTGCGCAGACGCCTGGCAGGAACTTTGTCGGGAGCGTTGTCGTGGGCCGCTCCAAGGGCGAGCAGGTCGCGGTTGGTGGTTTCGAGCATGAGGCCCATACTGGGCGAGACGACGGCGAGACGGGCGATCCATTCCGAACTGAGGAGCCCGGGGTTGGGATGAGGCAGCAAACTTGTCTCGCAGAGCACGAGTTCGCACATGGCTTCGAGATAGTGAAGCGTGGATTTGTACCCGAGATGCTTCAAGGTTGCGCGCATCTCCGGGAAGAGGAGCTCTGGCTTGTCTCCGAGGCTGAAGAGGGCTTCGGTGCATCCCAGCTTTTCGCCGGCACGAGCCACTTCGAGGACTTCTTCGGGAGTCATGGTGTGCGCGCCGTGGTCTCCGGGATCGCGACGAAAGGTGCAGTAGCCGCAGTAGTCGCGGCAGAGATTGGTCAGCGGAAGGAAAACCTTGCGCGAGTAAGTAACTATGCCGGGCTTGAAGTTTTCCTTCGCATTGCGGGCGGCGGCGAGCAGGGCCGGGAGATCGTGGTTGCTGCAGCGGATGAGGCGCAGAGCCAGTTCCCGCCCAATCGGCACACCGGGCTTAAGGGCGTCCAAATCAGGCGCACATGACGGGCATGGTGCTGGGGCGGACGTCTTCAATGCAGTGAGAGTCACGGTGTTCGATTCCGCGGCCTTGCGGATGCCTCAAATCATACCTTAGCATCGGTCATCCGGCGCTCTCCCTAGCGGGACCAGCAACTGGCGGGGCGTGATAATGTAGGCAGTCGCGGCAGGGAAACGCCACGCACTATGAGCCTCAGCTCAGCCGAATTCCGGAAGGCGATGGGATGCTTTGCCACGGGAGTAACCATCATCACTCTCGATCTGGAGGGCGAAATCCATGGCATGACGGCCAACGCGATTGCCTCGGTATCGCTCGACCCGCCGTTGCTGCTGGTGTGTGTGGACCGGAGCGCCCGCACTCACGCCCACATGCATTCAAAAAAGCGTTTCGGAATCAATATTCTGGCGGAGCATCAGCGGGTTATTTCGGAATACTATGCGAGGCCGCTACACATGCACGGGCATGTCGAAGAGGAAGCGGGGGCGCGGTTCGACAGAACTGCGCACGGAACTCCCGTTCTGCACGGCGCACTGGCGTACCTGGAATGCCGACTGCAGTCGGCCCGGGAGGCCGGCGACCACACTATCTTCATCGCGGAGGTGGAGGACGTTGTGGTGCGCGAAGGCGAACCGCTGCTGTTTTTTCGCAGTAAATACCGCAAGATCGGAGAGGAAGTTGTTAGTTGATTGAGAAAAGCCCGGCACCTTATGAGGGGGGCGCCGGGCCGTAGGGACTCGCAGACGTTTCAACCATATTTGATTAACACCGTTGTTAAGCACAAGGTTAGATGTCACAAATTTGTTGTGACGGATGTCACAGACAAGGGCGAGCGAGTTGTGAGCCGTCATCTGCCACTTTTTGGGTCGAGGAACATCAAATGGATATCGAATGATCGCGACAGAATAATCGACCAAAGAGTCGAACTTGAGGCCTATATCCATGACAGAAAAAACGACAGAGAAAAGTGCGATACGCGAATCGGAGTGGAAGCAGAAGCTTACACCCGAGCAGTACCACGTGACGCGCGAGGCAGGAACCGAGCCGGCCTTTACCGGCAAGTACTGGAAGACCAAGGACGCCGGAACTTACCACTGCGTGTGCTGTGGCGAACCGCTGTTTGATTCTTCGACCAAGTTTGATTCCGGAACCGGCTGGCCGAGTTTCTACAAGGCGGCGGATGAGGGCCAGGTCGAAGAGCACAAAGATTCCAGCTATGGCATGGTCCGCACCGAGGCGCGCTGTGCGAAGTGCGGAGCTCACCTGGGACACGTGTTCGAGGATGGTCCCGCGCCGACCGGGCTACGGTACTGTATGAATTCCGCAGCGCTGGATTTGAAGCCGCACGAGAAGAAGAACGAGAAGAAATAAGACCAGCAGAAAAAAGCGGGGGCACGCAAATGGCGTGCCCCTGGTTAATGAAGGGATATCTTCTTTTTAATTACGCGCTGGCGATGGCCGGCAGAGCCTTGCTCGGTTCGGCAGCCTGGGGCTTAGGCGCTTCCGCCGGCTTGGCCTGGGATTGCGTCTGATTCTGCTGCTTGCGCTCGCCGCTGCGCACCTCGATGCCGCCCTTGAGGATAGCGCCATCTTCCACGCTGATGCGGATCGTGGAAACGTCTCCGGTGACCGAGCCTTCGCTACGGATATCCACGCGATCGCCGCATTCAATATTTCCGTTCACTTTGCCCATTACCACAACTTCGCGGGCGGTGATGTTAGCCTGCACGCTGCCGTTGCGACCGATGGTGACGCGGTTGTCAGGCAGGGTGATCTTGCCTTCGATGCGGCCATCTACGTAGAGTGCTTCCGCACCGCTGATTTCGCCTTTGATGACGAGGGTACGGCCAATGGTGGCCTGCTCGACGGGCGCGCTAACGGTTTTGACAGGATTTGGGAGGTTGGGGTTCGAAGCTGGCGAACTGGACTTTCCGCCGTACGAGTACTCTGAGGGCTGGAGCATGCGACCTTCCTTGGTTCCCGCGAGGCGCGCCGTGCTGTCGCCGACTCATGCGGGTTGGTCTGGAATCTTAGGCCGCTGGTCGGTTCCTACCCCTTCGGCCAATCTGACTATCGCACACAGGTAAGCCATCCTCCGAGATTACGGAAGAGAGTGTACGGTGGTGCAGGCTGGCTGTCAGTCGGATTCCTGCAGAGACTGGCTTAAGTCTTCCCACTCGCGGAGGAAGGCGGCGTGCGCTGTCTTGTTGTGTTCGAGTTCGTGGGACTGGCGCTGGGTTTCCTCCGCGCTCACAAAACCCTGCAGGGCGGTTTCGCACCGGGCGATCACCGCCTCGGCTCGGCTGATTTCCGCTTCCAGTTCACGGATGCGGTCCTCCATCTTCTTGCGCTTGATGGGATTCATGCGCTTTGCCTGGGCGGTGGGTGGTTCGGCGGGCGAGTGATTGCCGTTTGTAGGCGTTTCCGGAGCCGGCCCAACTGCGCGCAACTGCTGGCGGATGGCCTCGTTCTGCTTCGCGCTGCCACCCTGTTTACGCCACAGATAGTCTTCGTAGTTCCCGGGATAGACTTCGACCTTTCCGTCACCGATTTCGAAAACCCGGGTCGCCAGCTTGTCGATAAAGTAACGATCGTGGGAGACGAAGACTACGGTCCCGGTGTATTCCATGAGCGCCTCAAGCAGAACATCCTTGGCGCGCAGGTCGAGGTGGTTGGTGGGCTCGTCAAGCAGCAGGAAATTCGCCGGATGCAGCAGCAGACGAAGCAGGGCGTAGCGTCCGCGCTCGCCGCCGGAGAGCACCCCGATTTTTTTGAATACGTCGTCTTCGGAAAATAGAAAACAGCCAAGCAGACTGCGCAGTTCGGTCTGCGTCGAACCCGGAGATGCATTGCCTAGATCGTCGAGAATGCGCGCTTCCTGATCGAGTTCTTTGTATTGATCCTGCGCGAAATAGTCGGCCTGCACGTTGTGGCCGAGGCTGAACTCTCCTAGGGTGGGGAGTTCGGTACCGGCGAGCAGCTTGATCAGCGTGGACTTGCCGGCTCCGTTTATGCCGACGAGCGCAATGCGGTCGCCACGTTCGATCAGGAAGCTAACATCGCGGAAGACTTCTTTTTCGGCGTTGGTCGCTCTCGAGTCGCTCGTTTCCGTGTCGCTCGCCGCATGATTTTTGAGCGGATAGCTTTTGGCTACGCCCACAAACTCGGCCACGATGCGGCCGCTGGGCTTGGGTTGCGGAAAGGAGAAGTGGATCGTCTTTTCTTCCGGCGGAATCTCGATGCGCTCGATCTTTTCCAGTTCCTTGATGCGGCTTTGCACCTGCTTGGCTTTAGTCGCCTGGTAGCGGAAACGATTGATGAATACTTCGAGTTGCTCGATGCGGTCACGCTGGTTGCGATAGGCGGCCTGCAACTGCTCGTTGCGCTGCGTCTTCTGCGACAGGAACTTATCGTAGTTGCCGGTGTAGAACCAGAAGCGTTTGTTCCAGATTTCGGCGATTTTGTTGACGGTCACGTCGAGAAAATAACGGTCGTGCGAGATCAGCACGAAGGCGTGGGGATAGTTGTGCAGATATTCTTCCAGCCAGTTACGCGCTTCGAGATCGAGGTGGTTGGTGGGCTCGTCTAGAAGAAGCAGATTCGGTTTTTGCAGCAGCAGTTTTGCGAGCGCAAGGCGCATTTGCCAGCCGCCGGAGAATTCGTCGGTCAGGCGGTCCCAGTCTTCTTTGCGAAAGCCCAGGCCCATTAGAACTCTTCCAACGTCGGCTTCGATCGAATATCCATCGCGGGTGCGGAATTCGTGCTCCAGGCTGTGATAGCGATCGGCTACGTCAGCGTACTCTGGGCTGGCGTGGTCGAGTTCGGAGAACTTATGTAGCAGAGCTTCCATTTCACGCTCCATCGCATGCAGGTCGGAAAAGACCGCCATACACTCGGCAAACACGGTGCGGCCGGAGAGGGTGAGACCATCCTGCGGAAGATAGCCCGCGGTTGTACCTTTGGCGACGGTGAGCGAGCCGTAGTCGAACGAGTCGAGGCCGGCGAGAATCTTCATCAGCGTGGATTTGCCGGTGCCGTTCGCCCCAACCAGACCGATGCGGTCGCGGGGCGTGATCAGCCAGTCCGCGTTATCAAAAAGAAGTTTGTGGCCGAAACGTTTTCCGGCACCGGAGAGCTGGATCATGGGCTGGATTTATCGTCTCATAAAAAGTGCGCATCCGAATGTTCACTTGTCACAGACGCGCTTCCGATCACGCTGTCATCCGGAGTGCAGTCGTCCGTCCGGCTCAGCCGGACGGAAGCAAGCGAAGGACCCATGCATTCTCATCCCAACACCCAATTATGTGTACATCATGACGAACCGCTCCAAGACCCTATCCACGGGCGTCACCAGTAATATCGAAGAGCGTGTCTTTGAGCGCAAGAATGGCGCGCATGCTGGATTCACGTTGCGCTACAAGATCGACCGCCTGGTTTATCTCGAGCGCTTCGGGGATATCCACTATGCGATTACGCGGGAAAAACAGATTAAGGGCTTGTTGCGAATCAAGAAGATCGCGTTGGTTTCCGTGAATCCCGATTGGAAAGATTTGAGCGAAGGATGGTTCGTGCGGCATCGTTATCAGCCGAAAAATGCAGAGATCCTTCGTCGGGAGTCCTGCGCTAAGGCGCAGGACTCCGCTTCCTCAGGATGACAGCGCTTGTGATCGAAATCAGGACTGTGCTGCGGTGGGAGTGGCGCGGCTTTCGGGACCGTGGCCCCAGAGGGCGCTGTGGAAGTGGATGCGATCGAGGGCGCGGTCGATTACGGCTTCCTGTTCGCGGGCATATTTTACCTCGCGGCCTTTGGCGAGGCGTTTGCGCGCTTCTTCCGGGCTGAACCAGGTGGGATGGCGCATCGGCTCATCGGCGCGTCGCAGCTGGTGGACTTCCATCAGGAAGGCCTTCACCACGAATTCCTGCACGCCAGCGGGCTGCCAGAACACGCCTTTGGAGTGAATGTAGAGATGAAAGTGGCGGGGCTCGATGGTGCCGAGGGCTCCGGCTTCTTCGGCGGCTTCGCGTTCGGCGGCCTGGCTGTGGGAAAGGTGTGCGTCCGGCGATCCCTTTGGGAAAGTCCACTTATTGCCGCCGTTGGTGTTTACCAGCAGGAATTCCACGTTCGCGCCTCGACGGCGGAAGCAGACGGCGGCTACCTGCAAGGGCAGAGACTTTGAACCGCGCTGTGAAGCCATCCCACGATCTCCTGAGATCATGCTACGCAAGGGATGTTTCACAGATGTTAAAGTGCAACGAAAAATGTGCAGTGGGGTGGTTACTAAAGGGTGAACCTGTTCCGAAATGGGAAGGGCTTTAAGGAACATCTGATCAAGCAAAAACCTTAAACATGGAGTTCACAGGGTGGCACAGAGGGAGTCAAGAACACTGCGTCACGCCAGCCTGCTTTTCAGCGTCTCCCGATCCAACTCGTTTTCCCAGCGTGCTACAACCAGCGTGGCGACTCCATTGCCTATCATGTTCACCAATCCGCGGAACATGCTCATAAAGCGGTCGATGCCCAGGATGAGCGCCATTCCCGCTACCGGAATTGTGGGGATCACCGACAGCGTGGCGACCAGCGCGATAAAAGACGCTCCCTGCACTCCGCTCGCTCCCTTTGAAGTGAGCGTGGCGACCGAAAAGATGGTGAGCTGTTCGAGCAACGTCAGGTGGGTGTTGGTGGCCTGGGCTACAAACAGGGCGGCGAGCGTCATGTAGAGGCTGCTACCGTCGGTGTTGAAGGTGTATCCAGTAGGGACTACGAGTCCGACTAACGACCGCGAGCAGCCCAGCTTTTCCAGCTTCTCCATCAAGGTTGGGATCGCGGTTTCCGAGGAACTGGTGGCCAGCACCAACAGGATTTCTTCCTTAATGTGCAGCAGAAACTTCACGACGCTGAATCCCGCGGCCCAGCAGATGGCGCCCAGCACGAGAAGCACGAACAGAATTGAGGTCACCCAAAATGTAGCAATCAATTTCGCCAGCGGCCCGAGCGAGGCCAGTCCGTACTTGCCGATAGTGAAGGCCATGGCGCCAAAGGCGCCGATCGGAGCAAATATCATTAAGATATTTACCGCGCGGAAGACGACGTGGGTCAGCGATTCGAGCAGCGCCACAATCGGTTTAGCGCGCGGCCCCGCCGAAGACAACGCAAAGCCAAACAGAATCGAAACAAATACCACCTGCAGAATGTCGCCCTTGGCGAAAGCGTCGGTCACCGTGGTGGGGATGATGTGCATCATGAATTCGGTGACCGATTGGGCTTTGGCCTGGCCGGCATAATCGGCGACGGCACGGGCGTCGAGCGTGGACGCGTTTACGTTGAAACCGCTGCCCGGACGCACCACGTTGCCCACGATCAGGCCAATCGCAAGCGCGATCGTTGAAACGATTTCAAAGTAGAGCAGCGCCTTGCCTCCGACACGGCCGACTTTTTTCAAGTCCTGCATGCCGGCGATGCCGGTGACCACCGTGCAGAAAATCAGGACGGTGATGATCATCGTGATCATGCGGATGAAGGCGTCGCCCAGCGGCTTCATGGCGACAGCGCGGGCGGGAGCCAGGTATCCCATGGCCACGGCAAGAACCATGGCGATGGCCACTTGCACCCAGAGGGAGGCGTAGAACGGCTTGCGGCGCGGGGGCGTGGGTGAAACTTCGAGTTCTGAAGTGACGGTCGGAGAGGGCATAATTTTAAGCGAACACATCGCGCTGATCTAAGAGACCGCCGGGCTTACGCCCTCGCGGGACAGCCGAGGCGGCTGTCTCCCCGTCAGCCGGGTGTTGGCATCAGCTCTAGTTCGCCGGTGCCTGCAGAGTCTTCACCAGCCACGGGATAATTACCTGCTTGAAGATGAGTGGGTCGGGCCAGACGCCAACCTGGCGGCCGAGATGCCCGCCATGAGGATTGATCCACGCTTCTTTCGGCACGTCCCCTTTACTCAGCAGCAGATATTCGTCGTCGATCGGAACTTGAGTGTCGAGAACTCCGGCGAGGATCAGCATTGGCGCCATCGGCTTCCCCAGCAGTCCCTGATGCACCAGTGACATCTTGGGCAAGTATTCGCCCATTTCATCGAGGGTGTGCACGCCTTCCAGAATGTTCATGAGCGCGGGCACCTGGTCGAACAGATACTCGCGATTGCCCAGCAGCGAGTTCATCAGAAAATCCTTCTGGAAGAACTTGTCCACAGGCGGAGACTGCGCGCTCGCACCCCGCAACCGGGCGCGCTCAACGATGGCCATCTTCGTGGCCCAGTAGGCTCCCCAACTCACGCCGTGCATGGCGATGCGGTTCTTGTCGATCTCGGGGCGGGACTGCGCGTAATCAATCACGCGCGAGAGCATGCGGTCCGCTGTCTCGCTGACTTTGATGGGATTCTGGCCCGTGCCTGGACCATCCACCGCGAGATAGCCGATCCCGAAAGGAAGAATCGCACTGAAACTTTCGGTCAAATCTTCTTTGCGGCTGTCTAAACCGTTCACTGCGATCACCAGGGGCACCGGGCCGGGCGCGTTTTTCGGCAGGCGGAGATAAGCGATGATTTCCTTGCCTTCGAAAGGAATATGGACGACCTGAAGCGGTGGATCGAAGAAACGCGCGTGATCCAGGAAAGCTTCAATCGCTTTTTCATAGGAGCGCTGCTTGCCGGGTGACGAAGGAATGGGCCAGCGTCCGAACGAATAAAGCCGCCATGCGCGGAGGTAATCAGCATTCGCTTTAGTGGGATCGGATTTCTCTTTTTCCAGCGCCTTCGCCTCGTTGAAATAACGGTCGGCAACATGCATGAAACCTGCGGCCCACTCGTCTCTGTCGCTGGTGTGGATGCTCTCGAAGGCTTCCTTTACATCGCCGGGATCGAGCCCGATCAGCGGATACTGTCCGACTTCGGCACGATGAATGGCCTCAATCCGGATCTCATCGATGGTGCGCTCGTGACGTTCCGCATTTTGAGCAAGAACCCGAGTGGAGAGGAGTGCGAATAATCCAAGCAGCAAAGCTGTGAAACAAATCTGTCCGCTTATTTTCATACCTGGCCCTTTTTGTCTCGCGCGTGTCCACGCGATTGCTCTACGAAAAAAAGGCCGGACGGAACGGCGTCCGGCCTACTACACTCTTTCGACCTGACGGCACAATTAGAACGTGAACTTCAAGCCCAACTGAACGGAACGAGGTCCGCCCGAACCCACGGCGGGGTTGGCAGCGGCGATATCCGGAGTGGCGCAACCGCAGCCAAAATTCGCCGCCGACGGATCATTCAAGCCGAAGCCATTCTGACCGCCGTACGGGTTGGCGAAGTTGGGATGATTGAGAATGTTGAAGAATTCCATCCGGAACTGGGCGTGGACTCGCTCCCCAAAATGAAAGTTCTTGGCTACTGAGAAATCGAAATTGCGGAATCCGGAATCGATAAAGGTGTTGCGCCCCATGTTTCCAAATTGGCCCAGAGGCGGCGGGATCATGATTGAACTTCCTTTGGCGTAACAGCCGAATGAACTCAGAGACGCCGTCGATGCTCCGGGAGTTCCCCCGTCCACTGCCAGCGCCTTGGCAGCACAAGCGGCGTTGGATGTGCCAGAGAAGAATGGAATTGGGGTTGGTCCCGATTTGAAGTCGGAGGTCTTACCGTAGAAGCTCCAGCGAATGGGGCTGCTGGCCGGGGGACTGACGGGCAATGGACCCGTGCCGGCGGCGTCCGTTCCCAGATCGATCGGACCCCATGGTTGCCCGCTCTCCAGAGTAACGATTGAGTTCAGCTCCCAGCCTTCCAGCATTTGCCCATAGCCGCTCTTGCCTGGGATGGCATAAGTGAACGAAAGGGTCAGGCGGTGGCGAATATCGAAGTCGCTGCTAGCGTATTCCCGTCCGACGTGGTAAGAGTCCTGCGGCAGACCTGCGCCATAGCCGAAATCCCAGTTCGCGCCCACGTCGTCGAGTGAATGAGAGTAGGTGTAGCCGGCAACCATGCTCAGGCCGTGATAGTTTCGCGAGTTCAGCGTGGCCTGCAGGCCGTTGTAGTTCGACTTATAAATGTTTCCCATCTGAAAAATGTTGCTCAGGTAGGGAAACCGCGAATTGTACGGGCGGGCGTCCTGGTCGCAGTTCGGATCGGTATTGCAGGCAGCGGAATAGTCGGTACCGACGGGAGGTTGATTGATATCGCGGATGCCCGTCAGGTTGGTCCCGTGATTGCCGACGTAGGAGACTTCCAGCGAAAGATTCGGCGTAAAAGAGTGCTGCAGGCCTAAAGTCCAGTTCCAAACGTAGGGAGTGGTCAGGTTCCGGTCCACGCTCATGATGGCGCACGGAGCCCCATTCACAGGATCGCAATCGATTCGGCTGCTGCTGATATTTCCATAGATCGGACCATTGTCCCAGGGATAGCCCAGCGGAATAATCGTCTGATTGCCGGCGGTGATGGTGCCTCCAGCGGTATCGCCCGCGGCATCGATGATGGCTCCGGTTGGAACATTGATGAGGCCGAAGGCGTTGTTGAAGGCCAGTATAGATTCCCAGTTCACGGTTTCGTAAATCAGCCCGGCGCCGCCTCTTAACACTGTGTTGCCCTTGCCCGTCACATCCCACGCAAAGCCAAAGCGCGGGGCAAAATTTTTATGATCCGGATTATAGGGGCCGCTGACGTGATTCAATCCGGCTTGAATCAATCCGATGTTGGGATCGAAATTTCCCAGCAGGTTGTGGTCTTCCTTTATGACGGAATTGAATTCGTAGCGAAGCCCGAGGTTGACGGTCAGAGTTTTCGTGACCCGCCAGTCGTCCTGCACGAAAAGGCCATAAGCCCAATTGTGAATTTGCCGCCTGGGGTCGCCAGTTTGCACTTGCGCCTTGAAGGGTGCGCCGGCGAAAAAATCCTCCAGCGTCGTAGTGTTGAGCATGTTCGCGGGATTCTTTGGATCCGGCGTATTGGCGCCCAGGAATGTGATGCTGCCCCGGGCATTGCCGAACGCTCCGCCGCTGAAAGCATCGCGATGCAAATCTCCTCCAAACTTAATGGCGTGCTTGCCGCGGATGTAGGAAACATGGTCGATGAACTGAGTAATCGTGTCCGGGCCCTGGAATTTTGGCCACTTGAAAGCTCCCAGACCCGGGAAGAAATATCCGCCGAAGCCGATGCGGGGCAGGCCACCGGTAAATGGACCGCTGACGCCTGTGTCAAGACCATAAGCCGAGGCTGGGGTATTCAAATCGCCCGGCAACGTCGGCTGGGTAAGCCGGTTGTAGCCGAATCGAGCTTCATTGACCCAGGCCGCATTCGGAGTCCAAATCCAGTTCCCTCCCACTACCTGGGCGCGGGTGTGAATCTTGGAGCGCCAGTTGGATTGGAGCTCGGGGAAATCTTCAACCGTTCCTGAGTTGTTGCCGTAGAAATAGAAGCCGCTGACGCTGTTGCTTTGATTGAAGTTGTAATCCACTTTGCCGATTGCATTGTCGACTCCCACTTGATTGGGGAAGCCGTTGACGATGTTAATCGTTGGGTTGTTATTGGTGGGGAAGCCGGTGCCGTTGCAAGTGACCGTGCCGCCAGCGAGGGCGCAGCCTGCGACTTGCAGACTCGCTGCGCTGATCGGCACTCCACCAGCCTGCAGATCGGCAATCGCATTGGGAATGCTGTCGGTGCAGTCTCCCGGCCGGAACAAGCAACTTCCATTGGTGGGCATCGCTACCATCGAGGGACTGGTGATGCCGCCGAAGGAATTACCGACATCGTAGCGCTGGCCTTCGTAGGCGCCGAAAAAGAAGGCCTTATCTTTTATGATTGCGCCGCCCAGGCTGCCGCCGAACTGCTCGAGTGTGCGCTGATTCTTCGAAGCGGGAGATTGTCCGAAGGCGCACGGGTTGCTGGCGCAATTGAAATAGTTGCGGGCATCAAACACGTCTCCGTCCCTGCCGAAGGCGAAGGCGGTGCCGTGCAGCGAGTTTGTTCCCGACTTCAATCCCACGTTAATGACCGCCCCCGGTTTCCATCCATACTCCGCCGCGGGGTTTTCCTGGACATTGAATTCCTGGATGGCATCGATGGGCAGGATGGTCGCGGAGTCTCCCGCAATACCGGCGCCATTGATAATGCCCTGGCCGGAGAATGGTTCGCTGTTGAATAACCCCTCAACGAAGTAGGCATTGTCTTCGGCACGCAGTCCGTTGGTGCTGGTGGTGGAGAATCCGCCGCCCGGATAACGCATCACACCCGGGCGAAGCTGCAGCAGGTTTTCGTAGTTGCGGCCATTAAGCGGGAGATCGTTGATTTCCTCGTTGCTGAGCGTTCCACCCAGGGTGGCGGAGGTGGTGTTGACCAGAGGAATTTCTTCGTTGACCACCACGGTCTCGGAGACTTGCCCGGGCTGCAGAGTGAAGTCAGCGCGAACGTCACTGGCGACTTCGATGACGATGTTGGGCCGCTCCTCGGACTTGAAGCCCTTAGCCTCGACGCGAATTTTATAGGTGCCCGGAGCCAGATCGGGGGCGGCGTAGGCTCCCGCGTCGTCGGTGGTGAGGGCCCGGGAGGTGCCGCGCTGCAGATCGGTCACAACCACCGAAGCACCTACGACCGAAGCGCCGCTCTGGTCGCTGATGCTGCCCAGGATTCGTCCTGCGGTGGACTGGGCTAGCGCGGGCAAACTGAGCAGACATCCAGTCAGGACAATGAGAATAATCCAGACAGCTAGAATCGTTTGACCCGCAGACAGGGCGGTACTTCGGGATCTCATCGCAACCCTCCGTTATGCTGGTCCGACAGCCATACCATTGAGGCGCAAATGAAGTCAAGCAAATTCTCCCGTCGACTGGTTTTGCAGGGGTCTTGGTGAGCCAGTGTGATAAACAGTAAGGACCGGAAGTTTTCCACAGGATTTCGCTCGGAAAACGGCATCGCAGGCGGATAGTTGCATTCCGAAGGGGCGGAGTGTTATTGTCTTGCTGTCATACCACCATACCTAAAGACCGCCTATGTCTGTTTGCGCCTCCGCAATCCTAGAAACACCGCCACAAGCCTTGGCCCTGCGGTATAGTAGCCAGACCATCGCCAGTTCCCCTCGACTGGCACGTGCGGGAGAAAACCCTGTGTACAAGGTTGTGCGGACTTCGCGTCTTTACGAGCAGATCGTCCAGCAGATCGAAGAGTCTGTCCTCAATGGTTCGTTGAAACCCGGCGACCAGTTGCCGGCCGAGCGGGAGTTGGCGCAGCACCTTGGAGTCAGCCGTACGGCGGTGCGCGAGGCGGTCAAAACGCTCCGCGAAAAAGGTTTGGTCGAAGCTTACTCCGGCCGCGGCACGTTCATCACGAATGGAACCTCGCAGGCGGCACGGCAATCGTTCGATCTCATGGTGAAGATCGGCCAGCAGGAGGGATCTCCGCATCTGGCGGAGCTGCGCCTGATCCTGGAGCCGGGAATCGCCGCCATGGCTGCCACGCGCGTAAAGGAAGAGGATCTCGCGGCCATGCGTGAGGCTGTAACGGTGATGGATCGCTCGCAGAAAGATCCCGGCGCCTACATCGAAGCCGACCTCGATTTCCATCTGGCGCTGGCCGAAGCGGCGGCCAATCCTTTGATTTTGTCCCTGATCGATTCCATTGTTGGACTGCTGCGCGAGCAACGTATAAAAATCTTCAACGTCGAAGGCGGCCCGCAGCGTGGGCAGTTTCATCACAAGCGTATTCTCGAGGCGGTCGAGCGCCACGACCCTGAGATGGCGCGCAACGCAATGCGCGCTCATCTCGAGCAGGTGCGCCAGGATTCGCAGCTTCCTTCCGGCTCTAAGACCTCGTCGCACGGCAAGCACGCGCCGGCTGGGCCCAAAGTCACGGCGTAAAGTCGAAACGAGACAACGATATTTTCGAACTGGGGGGCGGATGGCGAAACTCGGGTTCATCGGGCTGGGAGTCATGGGCAGTCAGATGGTCAACCGGCTGCTCAGCAAAGGTCACAGCGTCACCGGCTACAACCGCACCCGCGCTAAAGCGCAGTGGCTGGTTGAAAAAGGGATGAAGTGGGCGGACTCACCCCGCGCCGTGGCCAGCGCTTCCGATTTCGTTTTCGCGATGGTGACCAACTCCGCCGCCATCGCCGCCATCACCGAGGGATCCGACGGAATGCTGGCAGGCTTGAGCGCAGGCAAGATTTTTATCGACGTGAGCACCATCAGTCCCACGGTGAGCCGTGGGCTGGCTGCGAAAGTACGGGAAAAGGGTGCAGACATGGTCGATTCGCCGGTCTCCGGCAGTGTGATCACATTGCAGGAAGGCAAATTGTCGGTGATAGTAGGTGGCCGCCGCGACACCTTTGAGAAGATCAAGCCGCTGCTGCTCGATATCGGGCCAAAAGTAACGCACGTGGGCGACAACGGTCTGGCGCTAGCGATGAAGATCGCGGTTAACTTGAGTCTGGCCGTGCAGATGCTGGCCTTCTCAGAAGGCGTTCTCCTGGCCGAAAAGAGCGGGATCACGCGCGAAACCGCGGTCGACGTGCTCACCCATAGCGCCGTGGCTTCGCCCATGATCCAGTATCGTGGACCCTTCGTGCTGCAGCAGCCGGAGGAGGCTTGGTTCGATGTGAACATGATGCAGAAGGATATGGTGCTTGCGATGGATTTAGGGCGTCAACTTGACGTTCCGCTTCCGACGACCGCGGTGAGCAATGAGATTCTGACGGCGGCGCGCGGCATGGGTTGGACGAGATACGATTTCGCCTGCATGTTTGACGTGCTGGCTGCCATGTCCGGAGTAACGACGCCGGTCACCGCGGGAGGTCCCAAGAAATAATGATGACGACCGTTACCACGAAGCCCGAAGCTGACCGCGATACCACCGAAAAAGACAAGTGGCTGCGCGCCTACCGGCAGATGGTGAGCATCCGTTTATTCGAAGAGCAGGTGAACGAGGTCTATACCCGCGCGCTGATGCCGGGGCTGGCGCACTTGTACAGCGGCGAAGAAGCGGTAGCGGTGGGAATCTGCGAAGCGCTGCGCATCGACGACTACGTCACCAGCACGCACCGCGGCCACGGGCATTGTCTGGCCAAAGGCGCATCGCCAGACCGCATGTTCGCCGAGTTGTTAGGTAAGGAAGCGGGCTACTGCCGGGGCAAGGGCGGATCGATGCACATCGCCGATCCCGCTACCGGCAACCTGGGCGCGAACGCGATTGTCGGTGGCAGTGTGGGCATCGCCACAGGTGCGGCATTTTCCGCCAAGACCTTGGGCACGGATCGCGTTGCAGTCTGCTTCTTCGGCGAAGGTGCGCTCGGGCAGGGGTCGCTCTACGAGGTGATGAACCTGGCGCAATTGTGGAAGCTGCCGGTGATTTACGTGTGCGAAAACAACCAATACAACGAATACACACACTTCACGGAGACCACCGCCGGCACAATTCTTGGCCGAGCCAACGCCTTTGGTATTGAAGCCGCAAGCGCAGACGGGCAGGACGTCCGGGCAGTAAATCAAATCGCGACCCGGCTGGTAAAGCGCGCGCGCGCAGGCGGCGGACCTGCTTTTCTGCAGTGCGACACTTATCGTTACAGCGGGCATCACGTCGGCGACATCAATCGCGAATACTATCGCTCCAAGCAGGAAGAGCATCTTTGGAAGACCGACCGCGATCCTATTTTGGTGCTCGCCAGATGGTTGAATGAGCAAGGCTACGCTGACGCTGCCGGCCTCGATCAAATTACAGCTGAAATTCGCGCCATCATGGAGGCAGCAGTGAAGTTCGCCATTGCTGCCCCTTATCCCAGTGTGGATGAAGTGGAGAAGCACGTTTATGCCTGAACGCGAACTTACATTTGCGCAGGCAGTGCGCGAGGCGCTGGCCGAAGAGATGCGCCGCGATTCTCACGTCTGCATCTTCGGCGAGGATGTCGCCGAAGCGGGCACGCCCTTCAAAGTGCTCTCCGGATTAGTGGAGGAGTTCGGCGCTAAGCGCGTGATCGACACTCCGATCTCTGAGGCTGGATTCACGGGCGTGGCTGTGGGCGCGGCGATGACCGGCCTGCGCCCTGTCGTCGACATCATGTTCGGCGACTTCATTACCCTGACCATGGACCAGATGGTGAACCAGGCGGCGAAAGTGCACTACATGTCCGGCGGCCACTGGAGAGTGCCCATGGTGATGCGCACCACGCTGGGCGCAACCCGCCGCTCAGCGGCTCAGCACTCGCAGTCGCTGCATGCCTGGTTCAGTCACGTGCCGGGGTTGAAGGTAGTTTTGCCCTCCACCCCTTACGACGCGAAGGGCCTGCTGAAGACGGCGATTCGGGACGAGAATCCGGTTGTCTTTTTTGAAGATAAGATGATGTACAAGCTGAAAGGGCCGGTTCCAGAAGACGACTATACGATTCCGCTGGGCCTGGCGGATGTGAAGCGCGCCGGCGACGACATCACGCTGGTCGCCACCAGCAGCATGGTCCAGGTTGCGCTGGGCGCGGCGATTTTGTTGGAGAAAGAAGGCATCAGTGCCGAGGTGGTCGATCCCAGAACTACATGGCCGCTGGATGAAAAAACTTTGATCGACTCGGCAAAGAAGACGTCGCGAGTGATCGTGCTCGACGAAGGCTATGGACGTTACGGCGTAACTGCGGAGTTGGCCGCCGTAATCGCCGAAGGCGCATTCTACGATCTCGACGCGCCGGTGAAGCGCATGGGCGCGATGCACGTTCCCATCCCGTTTTCTCCGCCGCTCGAAGATGCGACGGTGCCGACGGAGCAAACCGTGTTCGATGCAGCCAGGTCGATGTGTAGGCCGCAGTAGCTACGAACTGCGAGCCATGAGTTACGAGCGAAGAGCCAGAAGCCCAAAGCTCCAGGCTCAAGACTCGTAGCTCAAAGCTATAGGAGTTCATCATGGCACTAAAAACTCATGGAACCATGGCCGTCGATTGGGAGCAGCGAATCGACTTCGACCGCTTGCGGCGACAGCGTCTACAGAAAGCAAAAGACTTGCTGAAGAAATCCGAGATGGGCGCGCTGCTTTGCTTCGACATGAACAATGTGCGCTATTTGACCTCGACGCACATCGGTACATGGGCGCAGGACAAGGCAAATCGCTTCACACTGCTGCCTCAGAATGACGAGCCGATTCTCTGGGACTTCGGCTCCGCGGCCAAGCATCATCAATTAAATTGTCCGTGGCTGGGCGAGCGCTCGCGTCCCGGAATTTCGATGCTGCGCGGCACCATGTCGCCCGAGCATGGACGCGCCGAAGACGTCGCCAAGAAGATCCGCGTCGAGCTTGAAATGCGCGGCCTGCACAAAGAGCCGGTCGGCATCGACATCATCGAACTGCCGGTGCTATTCGCGCTGCAGCGCGAAGGCATCAAGGTGGTCGATGGCCAGGAACTCATGTCCAATGCCCGCGTCATCAAGACGCAGGATGAAATCTCGCTGCTCAATACTTCTGCAATGATGGTCGATGCCGCTTATGACGAACTCTATCGCGCCATGAAACCGGGTATGCGCGAGAACGAGGCGGTCGGATTGGTGAGTAAGGTTCTCTACGATCTGGGCTCGGAATATGTGGAAGCGGTGAATGCCATCTCAGGAGAGCGCTGCAATCCCCATCCGCATGTTTTTTCCGACCGCGTGCTGCGTCCCGGCGATCCCGTTTACTACGACATCCTGCATTCCTACATGGGATATCGGACCTGCTATTACCGTACGTTCACCATCGGCTACGGTTCGCACGCCATGGTGGATGCCTACAAACGCTGCCGCGATTACCTTGACGCCGCCATCGAACTGATTCGTCCCGGACGCAACACCGCAGAAATCGCGGCCGTGTGGCCCAAGGCGCAGGATTTCGGTTTCCCTAATGAAGAAGCCGCCTTCGCTTTGCAATACGGCCACGGCATCGGGCTTGCGATTTGGGAGAAGCCCGTGATCTCGCGTCTGGTTTCGCTCGACCATCCGCAGACGCTTGAGCCCGGCATGGTGTTCGCTCTCGAAACCTTCTGGCCCTCGACCGACGGCTGGAGCGCGGCACGCATTGAAGAAGAAATCGTCGTCACTCCGACGGGACACGAGGTAATTACGCGCTTCCCGGCGGAAGAACTCCTGGTAGCGGGCGCGCACTATTTCACTGTGAACGGACCGCTGCCCACGACGAGAGAGACTGAGGCTCCGCCCAGCGCGCGTGTGCTGGATATGATCGAAGCCAGCGCGAAGACTGAGCGGGTAGGAGTTTCGGACTGAAGGCCATAGCGTCGCCTTCCCCCAATTAAAACGACTATGGCCTTCAGCGTTGTCATGCCCGCCCTCGAGATGGCGCAGGAAACCGGAAAGCTCCTTGCCTGGCGCAAACAGGAAGGTGACTGCGTGAGCAAGGGCGAGCCCCTTCTCGAGATCGAAACCGACAAAGCAGTGATGGAAGTAGAAGCGCCTGCCGACGGCATTCTCGCCGGAGTCTCAGCGTCCGCCGGGGCGGATATTCCGGTTGGGCAAACCATCGCGTGGATCGTGGCTCCCGGTGAGAAGCCTCCCGCTCAAACCGAATCTGCTAGCGCAGTGCCTGCGGCGCGAGACAAGTCGGAATCACACGCCGCACCGGTTGCGACTGCCGCGTCCGAACCCTCTGGGACTCAGGTCGCAAGGATTTCTCCAAAGGCGCGGCGTCTTGCGAAGGAGTTGAGCGTCGATATTTCCACCGTGCGCGGTTCCGGTCCGGGTGGCGTAATTCTGGCGTCGGATATCCAAGCCGCAGCGGCTGCGCCGGTTGCCCCGGGTGTGCCGCCGGCCAAAAAGAATTACGCCCGTGTAGAGGCCCCCGGCACTCTCGGTCGTTTGATGGCCGAACGCACCGTCCAGAGCTGGGCCACCGTTCCTCACTTCTTCGTGACGCGCGATATCGACGCCGGCGAACTGAACCAGTATCGGGAAAAGCTCGCTCCGGAAATCGAACGCACGCACAAGATCCGCATCACGCATACTGACCTGCTTGTTGCGCTGGCCGCGCGGGTGCTGTTGAAACATCCGCGCTTGAATTCGAGCTGGACCGCAGACGGTATTCGTATTCACGATCACGTGAACATGGGCGTGGCGATCGCGGTGAATGACGGGGTCGTCGCAGCCGTCATTCCCAACGCGCACAGCGCGAGTTTGCCGGATATCGCGGCGCAGCGTCGCGATATTGCCGAGCGCGCCCGCGCCGGAAAGCTGCGCCCCACCGACATCGCCGATGCCACCTTTACCATCAGCAACCTCGGCATGT
>Ga0074045_10000070_pt1 | contig 82815 bp, 70 predicted proteins | sample BogForMeECP23OM2_FD_94442 | JGI IMG/M metagenome (GOLD analysis project Ga0074045, IMG submission 94442) | Bog forest soil microbial communities from Calvert Island, British Columbia, Canada - Bog Forest MetaG ECP23OM2 | ecosystem: Environmental > Terrestrial > Soil > Wetlands ... | reverse complement strand
CCAGCAGATCCTGGAGCCTGGGACCGGGATTGAACCGGTGACCTCGTCCTTACCAAGGACGCGCTCTACCAACTGAGCTACCCAGGCCAAACGCGTTCCCTGCAAAAAAATTTGAGCATCGCGGCGCACTATTTCTTACCGGCTGACTCGCCGCGATTTGTACCGCTTTCGAACATCGCGTCTGCGATTTTCCTGCGGTGTTGTTACGCTCGTCCGGCGACTCAGATCGCCCGGCCTGCTGCGTCTCCGGTCTTCTCCCGCGGAACTCGAATCCTGGTGGACGGGGAAGGATTCGAACCTTCGTAGCCCGCAAGGAGCGGCAGATTTACAGTCTGCTGGTTTTAACCACTCACCCACCCGTCCCGAGAAAGATCCTCGGACCCAAACTCAAGGTGTCCACAGTATCCGCCCGCGTCGTCGTCGGAGAAAAGAAAAGCGAATGCACAAAACGGACTCGTGTCAAAAGACACCAGCCCGTCGAATTAGCGTTCAGGGATTCGCTTCGCCTCACTCCCCTGCTTAAATCTGGTGGAGCTGGCGGAGGGATTTGAACCCCCGACCCTCTGATTACAAATCAGATGCTCTACCAGCTGAGCTACGCCAGCATTGCTCAAACCGCACAAGAATAGCAGATTGGGCACATAAATTGCAAGGGCGGCGGGGGAGAAGGAAGAGCACTTCAGTCACCAAATCTGTGGAAAATGTGCCACAAAACGTTCATCAGTCACGATAATGTAACGACTGTATTCTCAATTAGTTACAGCACATACAGGAATTCGAGGCCTCCAGCCTATCCACAGTTGCGTTAAACAACTCACCGAGGATATGAGCCTTGGCAGCAAACTCTTGTTGCTTGTCGAGGATTGGATGCGAGAATGGCCAAGATGTGTGAATAAGCGTCCATCGGTCTAACCGTACCATGCCCAATCGCAAATGGCTGCCTGGCTTGCTTGTCGTGCTGGCGATTTCACTGGCAGCAGCGTTCTTCTACTTTCATTACACGCCGGATGAGCCCCTGGCAGAGCGGAATGAAATGCTCGCGCGGATGCCTACGAACGGCAGCGCGGTAGTGTTTCTTGACCTGACGGCGTTGCGCTCTTCGCCGTTCCTGGCGCAGTTGTTTGCGTGGGCGCCGCGCCCCGCGCCGGATGCGGATTACGCGCAGTTCGTGCAGGCAACAGGATTCGATTACGAACGGGACCTGGATCGCGTGGCGATCGGAGTTTTCCACGCGGCCGATCGTTCCAGCATTCTCGTCATTGCGGACGGACGATTCGACCGCCAGAAAATTCCGACGTACTTGCAGCGCTCCGGCAAACCCGCCGTGCGCAACGGCGCGACGATTTTCTCGATTGCACCGGCAGGAACTGCGGGAGCGTCATTTTTGGCGTTTCTTCGCGAAGATCGGATAGCTTGGACCAACGATCCATCGCCGGAGGCGCTTTTCTGGCAACGCTATCCCTTCGCCGCAGAGTGGCGCGAACGCTTTGGACGCCTGTCAGGCACGCCAGCGTTTGCCGTGATCCGGCAGGATTCGGGCGCGGCGGCCGCACTGGCACAGCAGGCTCCGGGAGGGTTTCGTTCGCCGCAACTGGCAGCGCTGCTGGCGCAATTGCAGTGGATCTCGATTGGGGCCAAGCCGGATGGCAATTTGCTGCGCGTGGTGGCCGATGGCGAGTGTGATTCCGAGACGACAATGCGGCAACTCAGCGAATTCTTGAATGGGATACTCCTGCTGGCGCAGGGCGGGCTGAATGGAGCAGACACGCGCAAGAAACTGGACCCGCAACTGCGGGAAGGATACCTGGAACTTCTGCAGTCGGCGGAGGTGCAGAAGGTGGATCGAGGAACCAGCAAATCGGTGCGCGTGGTATTTGATGTTACGCCGAAACTACTGCAGTCGGTGCGAGAGGCGGAGAAACCCGACAGTCCGCCCACACCAGCAACGGCAGGACCTGCGGTCAGCCATTAGTTCGGATTGTTAACACATGCGCCCTTGGGAAAAACCGCAGGGCTCCCGCCAGAAGGCGGCGGGCAAGCGCAGACTCGCCCTGCGCTACAAAGAATACAAGGCAACATTAGTAGTGGGAAGATCAGTCGGCGGAGGGCGCGGTGGCTTTCATGTAATGCCGCGGATTCACAGGGGCGTTATTCAGGCGCACTTCGTAATGAACATGCGGTCCGGTGGAACGGCCGCTAATTCCGGTGTAGCCGATGACTTCACCGCGCTTGACGCGGGTTCCGGGGACAACAGCGTAAGACGAGAGATGCGCATACCAGGTGGTGATTCCAAAACCGTGATCCACGATGACGACGCGACCATAGCCGGAGTGCTGTCCCGCGTCTAGGACCATGCCATCCGCGGTGACTTGCACGGGCGCGCCATATTCGGCGCTGACATCCACGCCAGTGTGGAACGCGCCTTCACCAGAGAAGGGATCGAGGCGCTCGCCGAAGCCATCCGTGATGCGGCCAATCACCGGCATTATCGAGGGTGTATAACTTGATTCCGCGAAGGCGCTGGCGGGGAGCAGGCGAAGGCCTCCCGCGGAAACAGCGATCGCGGTGGCGTTCTGTTTGAGGAAGGAATATTGCTCGATAGAGAGGTCAAAGGCATCTTCGGGAGTTGCGGCAGAATCCATTTGATCGAAGGCGGCGGGATGATACCGCATCACCCCGTAGGTCATGGCGACTTCGGTGGCCAGGGATTGCAGCGAATCTAGGCGCTGATTGGTGTCTTTCACGGTCGTCTGCAAGTCTCGATACTGTTTCTTGAGGCTTACCTGGTCGTGGAGGAGGGCGTTGTAATTCCCGACTTTCCAAAGCATGCGGCTGTAAGAGCCGATGGCACCAGCAACGGTAATGACGCCAATGATAGCCAAAACTGCCAGACCGTGGAGTAGATAGGCGGGTACGATCAGCTTCCGGAGTTTCCCCGGCGTCGAAGCAATATAGAACGTATAGTTCTTCCCGCTGATCACTGAGCGGCCCCCTCAGGCCTTTTTACTTTCTGTTGAAGTGCGGTAGCGCATTCCCTGGAATCCGCGCCATACCGTGAATGTCTCGTTCGGGCTGAACCGTGAGACTTGGTCCGATCTAGGTAAGATATTAGATTTTGTAGGTTACCCGCGTCAACCCTGTACTTGCTTTTTTTTGGGACAGCTATAGAAAACCTGTCCCCTGTCCTACTGGACAGTCCCCGAATTGAACCAATAATGAGCCGAACACGGTCCGCAGGAGTCGATTTGATGGAGAAACTCGGACATGGCGAGATACAATGCGGCTCGGATCAGGAAGTTGAGGACACAAGGGAAGTAGCGGAAGTAAAGGAAGCAGGAACCTGACAGGAATGTGAGTGGATCCGACGCTTAAGCCACAGGCGAATATAGGGTTTCCAAGAACCAGGACCAAGAGCGATGAATGAAGAGCAGGTTTTGAAGCGGATTGCTTCCGAGGCAAAGCGGGCGCGGCTTGCGGCGGCAGGAGTGCACCTGGGGATCGGCGATGATGCGGCGCTGTTCAAACCGCGCGCCGGGCGCCAGATGATTCTGACGTGCGATTGGTCATTGGAGGGGACGCACTTCCTGCGCGACAAACATCCAGCGGACGCGGTGGGTTGGAAAAGCCTGGCACGTGCCGTGAGCGACATTGCCGCGATGGGTGGGACGCCGCGCTGCTACTTGTTGAGCCTGGCGCTCCCTTCCACGCATACGGGCCGATGGCTGACGGGGTTTCTGAGGGGCTTGCGCCGCGCCTCTCGCGCATTTCACTGCGAACTGGCGGGAGGCGACACCACGCGACGTGAACAAATCTTGATCAACATCACGGTGGTAGGAGAGATTGCGCCCGGGCAGGCATTGCAACGGGCAGGGGCGCGAGCGGGGGACCTGATTTTTGTAAGCGGAAAACTGGGCGAGGCGGATCGTGGCTGGGAGCGCCTGCAGAAGATACGCGGGGGGGTGAAAAAGGATGACCGGCTCTTGCGCAAACATCTGTATCCGGAGCCGCGGCTGGCGCTGGGGGAGTGGCTGGCGAAAAACAAGCTGGCAACGGCGGCCATGGATGTGTCCGACGGATTGTCGATCGATTTGTTGAGGCTATGCACAGCGAACGGGGTGGGGGCACGCGTGGACGTGGCAGCACTGCCGATGCTGCGGGATGTAGATAAGGCTAGAGCTGTGAGGCTGGCACTGCACGGAGGGGACGATTACGAACTGCTGTTTACCGTGGCGCCGCGAAAGAGCCGCCAGATCCCGCGAACTTTCGGGGGATTGCCGCTTTCGCTGATCGGCAGGATCACGCGCGAGAGAAAAATGGAAGTGCACATGGAGGATGGAAGCGTGCGCCGGCTACACCCCGAAGGCTGGGATCCCTTCCGGAGATAATCACGAAATAGGAAAGCTCAAGGTGTTTGGGGAGAAGTTGCTGGCGGCTTTTCCTTAGGCAGGCTGGGAGCTTCGTCTTCCGGCGCCGTGTCCGGCACATCCACGTTGACGTGATGTTCGGTGGCCTGCTGCTCGAGCGGGACTACGTTGGCAAAATCCACGACCGGCACACCCGCCATGCCACGCTCGATGAACTCCATCCAGATCGGCAGGGCTGCTTGCGCGCCGGTTTCCCGCTTCCCCAGAGAAATCTGCTTGTCGTCGAAGCCGACCCAGACGCCCGCGGTAATCTGAGGCGTGAAGCCGATGAACCACGCGTCGGTGAAATCCTGAGTGGTGCCGGTTTTGCCGCCGGCAGGGCGCCCAACGGACCTGGCCTTGATAGCGGTGCCGAATTGCACGACATCCTCGAGCATGGCGGTCATGGTGCGCGCGACGTCCGGAGAGATGACGTCGTGGACTTCGGGGTGGGCCTCTTCGAGCAGCGCGCCATCGTAGCTGGTGACGCGGCGAATCATGTGTGGATCGATGCGGATGCCGTCGTTGGGGAAAACGGTGAAGGCGGAAACGTGCTCGCTGAGCTTCATGTCCGCGGCGCCGAGGGCGAGCGGCAGATAAGGAGGCAGCGGCGTGGTGATGCCGAAGCGGCGGGTCATGTCCACAACGGAGTTGATGCCGATTTTTTCGGTGAGCTTGACGGCGGGAACGTTACGCGAGCCGGCCAGGGCGCGACGGAGGGTGATCGTGCCTTCGTATTTTTCATCGTAATTGTGCGGCGAGTAGGGCTGGCCGCCGCTCATGGTGATGAACGGCGCGTCAACGATAGTGTCGAAGGGCGAGGAACCCTTTTCGACAGCGGCGGAATAGACGTACACCTTGAAGGAGCTGCCGACCTGACGGAAGGCCTGAGTGGCGCGATTGAACTTGGAATCTTCAAAACTGTAGCCGCCGACCATGGCCTTGATTTCGCCGGTAGGGTTGTCAATGGCGATCATGGCGGCTTGCGGAGCGGGCTGCTGTTCGAGTTGCACGCGCGCGGTGGTTTCGCGCAAATCTTGAATGGAGACCTGGATGAGATCGCCAACGGCGAGAATTTCGTTGGGCCTTTTGTGGCCGGTCCAGGCGATGTCTGAGGGTGACAAGAGAGCGCGGTAGGTGCCGATCTTGATGGTGGCGCTTTTGTCGTCAACGGAGAGGACCAAGCCGGTGACGTAGCTTCCCTTTTCGATGGCGTGGCGCCAATCGTCGTCTTCGTACGTATCCAGCTTGCCGAGATTGTCTTTCAGGACGTTGGGGGGCTTGCCGCGCCAGCCGTGACGGCGGTCGTAAGTGTGCAAACCGTCGCGAACCGCTTGGTTGGCGGCCTTTTGCATCTGGATGTTGAGCGTAGTGTAGACGCGGAGGCCGCGCTCGTGAACGGCTTCGGTACCATAGGTGGATTCCAAGTATTTGCGAATCTCTTCAAAGAAATAGGGAGCGAGATCGTTGCGCGGATATTGCAGGTGCAGGCCGAGGGGCGCTTTCCTGGCGGCTTCTTCTTCGGCGGCGGTGATTTTCCCTTCCTCGCGCATCTGGTGAAGGACAAGATTGCGCCGAGAGAGGGCCCGCGCGGGATCGACGAGCGGCGAATAGATGGGGCCGCGAATCATGCCGGCGAGAAGCGCGGCTTCCTGGAGCTTCAGGTCGCTGACGGGCTTGCCAAAATAAAATTGCGAAGCAGCAGCGAAACCGTAGTTGCCGTGGGCGAGGTAGACCTGGTTGGCGTACATGGTGAAGATTTGCGGCTTGGTGTAGCGGCGCTCGATTTGCAAGGCGAGGAGAATTTCCTGAGCTTTGCGGCGGAAGCTGCGATCGCTGCGGTCGAGGAAGAGATTGCCGGCTAACTGCATGGTGATGGTGCTGGCGCCTTCGGCTTTGCGGCGCTTAATCAAATTGCGATAGGCGGCGCCGGCCACACGGGGGAAGTCAATTCCCCAGTGATCCTCGAAGTGCTGGTCCTCGATGGCGGTGACGGCGTTGTAGAGGACTTTGGGGATTTGCTCCCAAGTCATGAGGATGCGGCGCTGCAGCGCGAAGCTGCCGACAAGCTGGCCATCGTCGGCGTAGATTTCGGTGACGACGTTGGGGCGATAGGTTTCCAGGGCGTGGATTTCGGGGAGATCACTTTCGTAGACGAAGAGGAGGCCAGCGGCGGCGCCGAGAGCGACGGAACAAAGAAGGAGGAAAGCGAGAGCAACGCGGTCAATCAGCTTCCAGCCGCGCAGGCGCAAAGTGATGGGAGGGAGAGATAGCATCGACAGATGATTCTAGCGCACAAATGAAGGCGCTCAGACGTTTACTGGCGGAGAGATTGGTGTTTTGGAAACACAGCCGTAAGGCAAGAGTGGTTCTCTCTCTATAAATACTTGATACTTATCTTGTTGATCCGCAGTCGCTCCAAGAAGGTCCATCACCATGATCGCAGCGATTTTTGTGGTTTCCGTTCTTGTGGCTCTGGGTGTGTCCGTGGGCGTTGCACGTTTGGCTAAAGATGTGATTGAAGCAGTGCTCAATCGGTTTATGTCGAACCAATTGTGCGTCGCGGCATTGAAGTATTTGAGGTTCGCCATAATCGTGGTGGGCGTTTCCAGCGGAAGCAGGGTTCGTCTGTTGGACGATTACCTCGGCGCGCCTGCATGGAACCGAGCGGCACTGACCGAGCAATTGACGCCAGAAGTGTGTGTCGCAACGGTTTACCACACTGTTTTGGATTCCCTCATGGGGATTGCCTGGCTGTTTTTCGTCATTGCGTTTATTGCGCTCGTGGCTTTGCTTATCATTCGCAAAGCAAAACCGGAATGGCTGCAGGATGAAAAAGCGCCGGCCGGTTTGCCCGTGAAGAACGAATCAATTCCACCGGCTCCTTGATAGCTGCAGAATTCTATTCCCACTCATTTGATTTGTGTGAGACGGTCAGGACAGCGGGTGATAATACCATTCGCCAGCGCAGGCGCGGCATAGCGTGCGGCCGTTGACGAGGACTTCGCGCTTGAAGTTGATGCCTTCCCCGCATTGCGCGCAGACGACGCGGGGACCTTTGTAGCCGGGAAGATCTTCGGGCAGGATTTCCACTTTCACCCATTGTTTGTCGAATAGGATGTCCTCGGAGAGTTGCGCGTAGGCTTTTTGCTGGCCCTCTTCCTTGGGGAGATCCGGAAACATATCTTTGGCGGCTTGCTTGGAGGATTCGCGAGCGGCGATGCGGATGGCGCGGCCGGTCTGCAGATCCACGAAAGTGGCGGCAACCTTGCCCCAATCGCGGAATTTCAGGGCGCGCTTGCCGAGGCGGCAGTTGGCAACCAGCGCGACGGCGTCCGTGACACAGCGATCGATTTCGACGTAGGTGACGAGGCGTTTGCGTTCGGCGATGGGATCAGTGATGCCAAGTTCACGCAGGCCGAGCATGGCGAGGCGCACGCCGAGGACCTGGCCCGCGCAGATGTGGCCGTGGGTGGCGGAGGCGAGATCGAGGTATTGAGCGAGGGTAAGCATGGTGCGGTTCTCAGTTTTAAGTTTTAAGTTTGCAGTATCGGACGAAAACCACGCAACGACCGCTCTACCCTGGGAACGCCGCGCAATGGGATCGGGTGAGGTCCTTCGAGCCGATATGGATCGGCTCTCAGGATGACACCGTGGTTGATTGGATAGATCACGTCGGTTGGCCGGGAGTAGAAGCGGACCAGGGATGGGGGCGGCGGGATTCCTGAAAGGCGAAGACGGTCATGAGGACGGCGATGAGAAGGAGGATGCCGTCGCGTAGGACGGTGAGGCCCGTGAGCGGTTCGGGCTTGGCGAAGCAGCCGCAATTGATATCGAGATGGAGAAGATACGCACGCACAACGCTGGCAAAGAAGCCCGCGATCAGGAGTGTTACGAGCGTGGTCCAAACGGGAAGCAGCCAGCCGATAAGAAGGAGCAATCCTATGGCGACCTCCGCGAGGGGAAGCGTGTGGGCCACGAACTGAACGGCCCAGGGAGGCAGCAACTGGTAGGAGTCCACCTGCAGCGCGAAATAAAAGAGAGACAGCTTGGTGGATGCAATCGAAGGATGCAGATGGAGTCCCCAGCCGAGGAGTTTGGCGGAGCCAGCGTACAGGAAAACCGCGGCAAGGACGATGCGGCAAATCCAAAGGAAAATGCGCCGGAAAGTGAACGGAGTGGATTGCATCATGGCGAGGTTCTCAGTTAACAGTTATCAGTTTTAAGATAGAAAATCAAAATTCAAAAACTCTTTCCCGTTGTAGCCGGTTATTTCTGAGCGACGAGCTGGTCGAGGAACGATTTCAGGACTTCGTAGCTGACGAAGCCAACAACCGGGAAAGTCTGGCCGGATTTGGTGTGCAGTACGGAGTACGGGGTCTGGTTCACGGGAACCATCTGGCCGAGCTGCTTGTCTTTCTCGATGAGCGGCTCGAAGGTCTTGGCGTCCACCAGGGCTTGCACCTTTTTCATTTCGGCGGGGCTGAGGGCGGCGGCAACGGTGCCCACCACATCGCCAGTCATTTCCCACTTTTCCTGATTTCTGAAGAGAGCCTGCTCGACTTCGTCACATTTGCCAATGTGCGCGGCGGCGCGGGAGTAGCTGGCTGCGACTCGGGAATAAGCGTGCATGGGCAGGGGAAAATCGCGATGGATGAGGTAAACCTTGCCGGAGTTGACGTAGTTGTCCATGATCTTTTGCGTGGTGGAGGTGAAGAGCGTCTTGCAGGCGGGGCACTGGAAGTCGCTGTAAATCTCCATGACCACCGGAGCGCTCTTGGAGCCGAAAGCCTTGGCGGGATCGATGTCGTTGACGCCATCAACGGAAACGGTGCCTTGCGGGCGAGTTGGAGCAGCCTTGACGACAGCGATCACTGGTGGAATCACAGGGAGAGCGGCCGGGGGAGCCGGTGTTGTGCTCACGGTTTCGACTGGCCCAGGCTCTGGAGCCAGTTGCGTCTGTTCCGCCTGCTGAGTTGGCGTCTCCAAGGGCTTATCGAGAGACGGAAACAACAAGACAGCTATCACGATCAAACCCACACCCAAAAGAGCGACTAAAATTCGCCGACGATTCACAAAAACCTCCGAAAGAAGTTCAGGGAAATCATGGCCAGAGTATCACAGCTTTCGCCGATGCAGAGTGGGGCTGAGGGGCGCGAAGGCGAAGCGAGCATAAAGTTGAGATGCGGCTAGGAGAATTGAAGGATAGAGATAGGACGAAAAAGGGCTCAAGGCAGAGGCCAAAGCAAGAGGGCTGGGGATTGGCCGGGCTAGGGAGGAGAGGTGGGGAGCCGGGCGAGGGAAGATTGCTAAGAGAGAGGCCAAAGCTGCTGTAATACATTGAATTTGTTAAGTTTATCTTCTCTATCAAACAACTTGACAATCTGACACTCAACTTGTATAGTGGGGGAGATTTTGGGGGGGCAGACGCCCCCTAGAAGCAGCGGCCAGCTCCCAAGCGGGGCAGGGTGCCGGGCTACAGAGGTGAAGATAGCCTGGCCCGGCGAAGCGGAATAAAAGTTTGAGAAGGCGGAAGTAAGGAGAAGCGAGGACATGAGCAAGACCATTGGAATTGACCTGGGAACGACGAACTCTGTAGTGGCCGTGATGCAAGGCGGCGAACCGGTAGTGATCCCGAACCAGGAAGGCGGAAGGACTACGCCTTCGGTAGTGGCGATCACCAAGACCGGTGAGCGCCTGGTGGGCCAGGTGGCCAAGCGGCAAGCGGTGACGAATCCCGAAAACACGGTGTATTCGATCAAGCGCTTCATGGGGCGGCGGTACGACGAAGTGAGCGAAGAGATGAAGCGCGTGCCCTACAAGGTCGTAAAGGGCAACCACGACGATGCGCGCGTGGAAGTGGCGGGGAAGGTGTATAGCCCGCCGGAAATTTCGGCGATGATTTTGACGAAGTTAAAGAACGCCGCGGAAGATTTTCTGGGCGAGAAGGTGACGAAGGCGGTCATCACGGTGCCGGCATATTTTAACGATGCGCAACGGCAGGCGACCAAGCAGGCGGGGGAGATCGCCGGACTGGAAGTGCTGCGCATTATCAATGAACCGACGGCGGCGGCGCTCGCCTACGGTCTGGAGAAGAAGAGCGACGAAACGATTGCGGTGTACGACCTGGGCGGCGGCACGTTTGACATTTCGGTGCTGGAAGTAGGCGCGGGCGTGGTGGAAGTGAAATCCACGAATGGCGATACGCACCTGGGCGGCGATGATGTGGACCAGAGGATCGTGGACTGGCTAATTGAAGAATTCAAGAAAGAACATGGCATCGACCTGGGCAAGGACAAGATGGCACTGCAACGCCTGAAGGAAGCGGCGGAAAAGGCCAAGATTGAGCTTTCGCAGATGATGGAGACGGAGATCAATTTGCCTTTCATTACCGCGGGAGCGAGCGGGCCGATCCACATGCAGCAGAAGCTGACGCGGACGCGGCTGGAAGATTTGATGAGGGATCTGCTGGACCGTTCGATGAAACCGGTAAAACTGGCATTGGAAGACGCGAAGATGTCTCCCAACGACATCCAGGAAGTGGTGCTGGTGGGCGGGTCAACGCGTATTCCGAAGGTGCAATCGCTGGTGAGCACGTTCTTCAACGGGAAAGAACTGCACAAGGGCGTAAATCCGGATGAAGTGGTCGCGGTGGGCGCGGCGATTCAGGGTGCAGTGCTGGCGGGAGAGGTGAAGGACATCCTCCTGCTGGACGTGACGCCATTGTCGCTGGGCGTGGAGACCCTGGGCGGCGTAATGACCGTGCAGATTCCACGCAACACGACGATCCCCACACGCAAGGTGGAAACGTACTCGACCGCTTCGGACAACCAACCGGGCGTGGAAATCCATGTCATGCAGGGTGAGCGGAAGTTTGCAAAGGACAACCGGTCGTTGGGAACTTTTAAGCTGGACGGGATTCCACCAGCGCCACGCGGCATCCCACAGATCGAAGTCACCTTTGACATTGATGCAAACGGCATCCTGAACGTGAGCGCGAAGGACAAGGCCACGAATAAGGAGCAGAAGATCACCATTACGGCTTCAACCGGCTTGTCAAAGGATGAAGCCGAAAAGATGCGTGCGGAAGCGGAATCACATGCCGAGGACGACCGCAAGCGCATGGAAGAGGTGGAAGCGCGGAACCGACTGGACGGCATTGTGTACCAGGCGGAAAAGACCATCCGCGAGAACCGCGAGAAGTTGTCGGAAGGCGACGTGAAGCACGCCGAAGAAGCACTGGAAGACGCGAAGAAGGCCATGAACGAGGGAGGCGTGGCGCGGCTACGCTCGGCCACCGAGAACGTGGAAAAGGCGCTGCACAAGATGGCGGAAGAGCTGTACAAGAAGGCGCAGACGGCCGGCGGCGCGGAGCAAGCAGGCGCGGCTGGAGCGGGTGCGGCACCCGGGTCCACGGGCAGCGGGAGCGCGCAGGGCGGGCATAAGCCCGGCGACGTGATCGACGCGGAGTATGTGGACGTGGATGACAACAAGAAGCCGAATTGAGCAGGAGAACTGGGTAATCGGGAGTCGTCAGTAATCGGTTATCAGATATCAGCGATCAGTGATCAGGAACCAGGTCTCGCCGCAGACTTCTGATAACGCAAATTGATAAGTTGTAGACCGTGCGTGGGGCCGGGCTGGCCGGGCACCTGTGCGCGAAAGCGAAGCGGGCCGGGCGAGGGCGCGAGCCGACACAAAGAGATTCATGCCGACCAGTTCAAAACAGGATTACTACGAACTGCTGGGAGTGCCGCGGAAAGCGACGGCGAAGGATATTCGTACGGCGTTTCGCAAGCTGGCGCGGAAATATCACCCCGACTTGAATCCCGGCGATAAATCATCCGAAGAAAAATTCAAGCAGTTGCAGGAAGCGTACGACGTGCTGTCAGACACGAAGAAGCGCGAGATGTACGACCAGTACGGCTTCTACAGCGAAAACGCGCCCCCGGCGGGATATGGCGGCGGAGCGGATGCGGGCCCGGAAAACGTAAACTTCGATTTTGGCGGATTCGATTTTGGCGGACCGCAGGGCGGCGGTTCGAGCTTCCGGGATCTGTTCGGCCAGTTTTTTGGCGGGCGCCGAGGCGCAACGGCAATGGAGCCGGAGCACGAGCCCGGTGGCGACCTGGAATACCAAATCGAAGTTGATTTCTGGGACTCCGTGCGCGGCGCGGTGAAGAAGTTGCAGATTACCCGAATGGATGCCTGCGACACGTGCCACGGCACCGGAGCCGTGGGAACGCCTCAGACCTGCCCGACGTGCAATGGAACAGGGTCGGTTCAGCAGACAGCCGGGAAGATGCGTTTCAACGTGCCGTGCAACCGATGCGGCGGCACCGGCAAGCTACGGACGCCGTGCCGGACATGTGGCGGCGAAGGGCGCGTGCGGCGAACGGAAACGATTGATGTGCGCATACCGCCAGGAGTGGCGAATGGCGGGCGCGTGCGCGTGCCGGGGAAAGGCAACGCGGGGACTATGGGCGCGCCGGCCGGTGATTTGTATCTGCAAGTAGTGGCGAGGCCGCATGCGTATTTCGAGCGGCGCGGGAATGATTTGTACACGAAGGTGCCGGTGACGGTGCCGGAGGCTTCGCTGGGAGCGAAGATCGAGGTGCCGACGATTGATGGAAGGTCGCTGGTGCGGATTCCTCCGGCCACGAACAGCGGGAAAACGCTGCGGCTGAAGGAAAAGGGCGTGCCGCACGGAAAGAGCGGCGCGCGCGGGGATCAGTACGTGGAAATCCAGGTGATCGTGCCGGAGCCGACGGATGAGCGAGTGAGGAACTTGATGAAGGAGCTGGAAGGGATTGAGCCGGCGGATCCACGGAAGGATTTGTTTGCGAAGGCGGGGGTGTGAAAAGTTGTAAGTTGTTAGTTTTGAGTTTTAAGTAAGGTTTCGGCCGTTGCTTTACTTATAACTTAGAACTTATAACTGAGAACGGCGAACTTCATACGCAAATGCCAATTAAAGCGAAAAAACGCGCCAAGGCCGGGTACATGATCAGTGCGGTGGCGGAGCTATACAAGCTGCACCCGCAGACGCTTCGCCTGTACGAGCGAGTGGGCTTGCTGAAGCCGTCGCGATCGCAGGGGAACACGCGGCTGTACACGGACTCGGACCTGGAGCGGCTGGACGTGATCTTGACGCTGGCGCGAGACATGGGTGTGAACCTGGCGGGAATCGAGATCATCTTGAATATGAGAGAGAAGATGATCGAGATGGAACGGCAGATGGGCGAGTTCGCGCACGTGGTGCAGCAGGAACTGTCGCGGATGGCATCGCGAACGGAAGAGAGAACGCCAAGGACGGCGATTGTGAAGGCGGCGCCGCGGACGGGGAAATAAGATCAGTCGTAAGTTTTCAGTTTTAAGTTGTAGGTCATGCCCCGAGTTGATCGGGGCGTTTTTGTTTTGTGCACAGATATCCGCAGGGGAGACCGATTGTGACGCGACGGAATGGGACGTATGATGACGGTTGGTAAAGAAGGATTGTCTGGATGAGTGATTGGGACCATAAAAGCGGGAGCAAGCTCCCGCACTCCAAAGGGTGATCATGCCACGAGAGGATTGCGCGGTTTGCCGAGGGACGGGATGGAAGATGGTGGCTCGGAAGGATGGTGCGCCGGGCAGCGTGGCGGTGGCCTGCGAGTGCGGGATGGAAGAGCGCGCGGGCCTGGTGATGGAGCGGGCGCGGATCCCGAAGCGGTATGAGCATTGTGATTTTGAAAGTTACGCGACGGATTTGGCGGATGGAAAGACGTGGACTTCGGAGCACGAGCAATCGATCAAGCAGGCGAAGCTGTTGATGCAGGGGTTTGTGCGCGAGTATCCGGCGACGGAGAAGGGTTTGCTCCTGATGGGGCCGTCGGGCGTCGGGAAGACGCACCTGGCAGTGGCGGGATTGAAAGAGCTGATTCGCCGGGGACACGGCGGGTTGTTTTGCGATTACCGGGAATTGTTGAAGGAGATTCAGGCGAGCTACAACCCGGCAAGCGAATCGACCGAGATGGGCGTGTTGGAGCCGGTGCGCACGGCGGAAGTCTTGGTGCTGGACGATCTGGGGGCAAGCAAGCCTTCGGCGTGGGTGCTCGACATCATCGGATTGGTACTGAACGCGCGTTACAACGAGCGGCGGATGACGATCCTGACGACGAATTATGTGGACGAGACAGCCAGCCCGGCAGAGGGCGCACCGTTGCCGGGCGGGCGACGCGTGGTGGTGAAGGAAGATACGCTGGCGGACCGCATTGGGGCGCGGATGAGGTCGCGTTTATATGAGATGTGCCGGACAGTGATGGTGAGTGCCCCCGATTTTCGACGAGAGACGCGGCAGGCGGGGAGAGCGAGAGCATAGCAGGGAGCCGAGCGCACATTCAGCGCGAACGGAACATACGCTCCAGGTTCATCGCCCCGGGAAATTCAAGGTGGGGGCAAATACCCTTTGATTGACAGAGGTTTAGGCGGCAGGTATCCTTTACAGATACGAGGGGTGCGGCGTTCAGCCATGTTCGCGGCATCCAAGTGAAAGCTAACGAGTTACTGCGATGCAGTTCATTGTCCTGTACTGCCCCGTTGTAACCCTCCTTGCATCACCCCGGTAGGGAACCAGCAAGGATTGACTCGACAAAAACAGGGATACAAATCCCGGAGGCGATTGACATGTCATCAGACCACGATAACCCCGTATCTTCTGCAACAGGAACCGCAGCAGCCCAAGCAAGCGAAACCACCCCGAAAGAAGAAGCGAAGCCCAGCGTAGAAGCGCCCGCAACCGAACCACAAGCGGCAGAAGTAGCCGCGGCGAGCGAAACGCCGGCTACGCCTGTGCCCGTGGAGCACGTGAAGCCCGAAGAGGCCCACGAAACTGCGGAAGCACACGCGCAAGCCGCAGTTGTGGACGCGGAAGCAGCGGCGGCAGCCGAAGAGGCCGCCGGCGCGGAAGAGATGAGCAAGCTGATCGAGCAGTACAGCGAGCCACAAGAAGCCGCGTCGCAAAACGAAATCATTGAAGTGAAGGTGGTGGCGTACACGGAGCAGGGCGTGGTGGTGAGCCTCGGTGGAAAGACCGAGGGCCTGGTTCCGGCGGTGGAATTCACGGAGACGGACATTCCGCGGCCTGACCCGGACCAGATAATTGAAGTGCAGCGCACGGGCGAGCACAAGGATGGGTTCGTCATATTGTCGTACCAGAAGGTGCTGCGGCGGCGGACGTGGGAAAGAATTGACGCGCAGTACAAAGCCAAGGAAACGATCACGGCGAAGGTAGTGGACCGGATCAAGGGCGGGCTGGTGGTGGATGTGGGCGGCGTGCGCGCGTTCCTGCCGGGTTCGCAGTATGACCTGCGGCCAACGGCGAACCTGGACGGCCTGATGGGGCAAGAAGTGCAGGTGCGCATCACCAAGCTGAACCGGCGGCGCGGAAACGTTGTGGTGAGCCGGCGGGCGCTGCTTGAGGAAGAGCTGCACGCCAAGCGCGCGGAATTGATGGAAAAGCTGAACGAAGGGCAAGTGGTGCACGGCACGGTGAAAAACGTGACGGACTACGGCGCCTTCGTGGACCTGGGCGGCATTGACGGGTTGCTCCACCTGACGGACCTGAGCTGGGGACGCGTGCGTCATCCCAGCGACATGGTGAAGCCGGAGCAGGAACTCGACGTAATGATTTTGAAGTTTGACAAGGACAAGCAGCGCGTATCCCTGGGCCTGAAGCAGATGACCAAGGACCCGTGGGTGGACGCGGCGGAACGGTATCCGGCGGGCGGCAAGTACAAGGGCAAGGTAGTAGGGGTGGTGGATTACGGCGCCTTCGTCGAGCTGGAACAGGGCATCGAAGGACTGGTGCATGTGACGGAGATGAGCTGGTCGAAGAAACCCACGCACCCGTCGAAGGTGGTGAAGGCCGGCGAAGAAGTGGACGTGGTGGTGCTGGATATCAAGCCGAGCGACCGGCGCGTTTCGCTGGGAATGAAGCAGGCACAAGCCGATCCATGGCTGCTGGTGGCGGAGAAGTATCCTGTGGGAACCGTGGTGACCGGCAAGGTGCGGAACATTGCGGAGTTTGGCGCGTTCATTGAAATCGAGGATGGGTTTGACGGGCTGGTGCACGTCGGCGATGTTAGCTGGACCGGCCGCGTGAAGAACCCGCACGAGGTGTTCAAGAAGGGCGAGCCGATCACCGCGAAGGTGTTGCGGATCGATCCGGAAAACCGCCGGGTGTCGTTGGGCATGAAGCAGGTGAACGACATCTGGGGCGACTGGTTCAAACAGCACCGCGTAGGCGAAATCGTGAGGGGAAAGGTCTCCCGGATTGCCACATTCGGCGCCTTCGTGGAGCTGGGCGACAACATTGAAGGCCTGTGCCACAACACGGAGATCGAAGAGCGCAAGCGGCGCGATGATGGCGCGTCCAGTTTCCGGCCATCCACCGGACCGCTGAAGAGCGCGGGACCGCTGGAACCCGGCAAGGAATACGACTTCAAGATCATCAAAATCAGTTCTGACACGCGGCGAATCGGTTTGAGCTATCGCGCGGCTGTGCGGCAGATTGAACGCAAGGAGATCGAGCAGTACAAGTCGACAAAGTCTTCGGCGACGGCAACCATCGGCGATGCCATGAAGCAGAAGCTGGCGTCCCGGTAGATTTCTGGACGGCATTCCCCTGGCCCAGGGGCCAGGCACGAAAATTCGTTTACCTGAGGGTCATTTTAGTGATAGGAAGAGGGTCAGCCAGTGAGGCGATGCTCCTCTAAGTCGCCTTGCACCAGATAGTTGTGCGGGCCGAGCGGACACGGTGGAAGAGGCAGGGGACGATGACAAAACAACCGACGTTGACGAAGGCCGACTTGATCGAGGAAGTGCTGAAGGTGACGGAGCTTCCGCGCAAAGAGTCGGAGACGATCGTCGAGACGATTTTTGAGAGCATCATCGACGCGCTGCAGAAGGGCGACAAAATCGAAATCCGCGGATTCGGAAGTTTCCGCACGCGGCAGCGGCGAGGCCGCGTGGGCCGCAATCCGAAGACCGGCGAGAAGGTGGAAGTGCCGGCGAAGAAGATTCCGTTTTTCAAGCCCAGCAAGGAATTGAAGGACTTCGTCAACAGCCCGGAGCCGGCGCAGAGCGAAGCCGCGCCTTCGTAGGAAATGTGCTTTACAAATAGAGATGCAGGACGCCCCGGCGATTTCGGGGCGTTTTTTTTGATGCGAGCGAGATACGGTTCGCGATGTGAGTTTTAGGTTATGCTGAGTGCGCAAGGGCGCGAGTGAGGATTGCAAACGATGGATTATCTTTGGTCGCCGTGGCGGTTCAAATATATTGAGGAAGCAACGCAGGGTAAGCAGCCGGAGTGTTTTTTCTGCGACGCGGTGAAGGGCACGCGGGACGAGGAGACGCTGGTCGTTTACCGCGGGAGGAAGGTATTCGCCATTTTGAACCGGTATCCCTACACCTCCGGACACTTGATGATCGTGCCGTACGCGCATGTGGCGGAATTGCATTTGTGCGATGCGGAGGCGTTGAAGGAAATGATGGAACTGGCGCAGCGGGTGGAAACGGCGTTCGGCACCAGCTACAAGCCAGACGGAATAAACCTGGGAATGAACCTGGGAAGGGCGGCGGGTGCGGGCGTGGTAGGGCACCTGCATCTGCACATGCTGCCGCGATGGGTAGGTGATACAAATTTCATGACCGTGACAGGAGAGACGCGGGTGCATCCGGAAGACTTGCAGACGACGTATGAGAAATTGAGAAAAGCGCTGGCCTGAAGAATACAAACTGGAATTTTCTTTGGGAGAGACGCCGTGAATCTGGAACTGACCGAAGAACAGAAGCTGCTTCAGAAGAGCGTGCGGGAATTCGCGGAGCTGGAAGTGCGTCCGCTGGCGAAGGAATTAGACGAGACGGGACACTTTCCGCGGGAGTTGTTCAAGAAGGCGGCGGAACTGGGCCTGACCGGCGTGGCATTTCCGGAGGAGTGGGGCGGGGCGGGATTTGACCACCTGGCGTGCACCATCGTGATCGAGGAAATCTCGCGGTGCTGCGCTTCCACGGGGGTGATCCTGAGCGTGCAGAATTCACTGTTCTGCGACCCCATTCATCGCTATGGAACAGAAGAGCAGAAGAAGAGGTTCCTGCTGCCGTTCACACGCGGGGAAAAGATCGGGTGTTATGCGCTGACGGAACCGCAAGCAGGCTCAAATGCGGCGGCCTTGCAGACAAAGGCGGAGAAAAAGGGCGATACGTACGTGATCAATGGCACGAAGGCGTGGATCACAAATGGGGGAGTGGCGGATGCGGCGATCGCTTATGTGAATACGGATCCGGCGAAGGGCGAGCGCGGGATCACGGCGATTGTGGTGGAAAAGGGGACGCCGGGATTCAAGGTGGGGAAGGAAGAGAAAAAGATGGGGATCAACGCAACGGCGTGCAGCGAGTTGATTTTCGCGGATTGCGTGGTGCCGGTGGCGAACCGCATCGGAAATGAGGGCGAAGGGTACAAGGTGGCGCTCTCCACGTTGGACGGCGGACGCATCGGAATCGCGGCGCAAGCAACGGGAATCGCGCAAGGCGCGTTTGAGGCAGCGCTGAAGTGGGCGCAAGAACGCATGGCCTTCGGGCGTCCGATCGCGCAGTTTCAAGCCATCCAGTTCATGCTGGCAGACATGGCCACGGAAATTGATGCGGCACGCCTGCTGGTAAGGAAGGCAGCGTGGAAGCAGGATACTGGCGGGCGGTTCAGCCAGGAAGCGGCGACCGCCAAATTGTTTGCCAGCGAAATGGCGACACGTGTGACGCACAAGGCGATTCAGATTCATGGCGGGTACGGCTACAGCCGGGAATATCCGGTTGAACGCGCCTACCGTGACGCGCGGATCACCGAGATTTATGAGGGAACCAGCGAAATTCAGAGGCTGGTGATTGCGGCATGGGTGTTGAAGACGTAAAGCAGACCCTGGAGCGCAAAGTATTCAGCATTACAGCGAATCCCACGGGTAGAACCATCCTTCCCATTCCAGATAGAACTTGCCCCAGTATCTCTGCAGTTCTCTGTGCTAACAGGTATATTGCAATTTGCTGTAAGTATGCTATTATTAAACAACGTTAACGAACTAAAAACCTTCCGAGGATTAATTCCAAGAATGTGGCGTGGTTCCGGAATAATAGAAAGAGGAATCCTACTAAATTACGGAGGCATCGCGTCGCCCGCGCGATAGCAAAGAATGTACGAACACCTGTTACTAGATGCGGCCATACTTTTCGGAGCGGTGCACCTGATAGCGCCGATAGCCGTGCGGAGTGGTTTCCGGTTTACGGCACACTGCAAGCCGTTGCCGGTGCCTGTGGAAGAACTGCCGCGCGAAGTATCGGCGTATATCCAGTCGCGGATCCCACAGATGCAAAGCCTGGGATTCGAGTTTCTTGGATGCTACGACTGCGGCGTGTTGGCGAGCAACACGCAAAGCTTCATCGCGTATTTCTGCAACCGCACGACCAACGATTTCGCCAACGTTTCAGTGGCCACTTCACCGCAAAAGCTGGCGGGTTATTTCGAGTTCTCGACACGATTCGGAAACGGGGTGGCGCTGGAAACGAATACCAATAGTGTTTTGCCGCTGACTCCGGATAATCCCGAGGTTCGCGTGTTCCGGTTCCCAGAGATCAAAGAGCCGCGCGAGCTATATCAAGTGCATAAGAGCTTGATCGAAAGGTACGCCAACGGACAGTGGGCGCAGGGCGAGCCGAAGGGGCAGGAGATCCAAAGACTGGTGCGCGTGCTGGAGAATTATGGGCCGCGGCTCGAAAAAATGGGCTACATGTATCTGGCACCCGACGGGGGAACTTTTCTTTTGACTTGGAAGGGCGCGATCCTGATGACATGGCGAGGATTGTGGCCCACTTCGCTGATTCGTCGGGCGATTCACAAATTCCAGATGCGGTCGGAGTTGCAATCGCTCCACGTGCGGGGAGTGCCCGCGCTGAAGAAGGCATGAAAAGAATTACGCCCGGCCTGCCGCAGTTTAGAACTCCTGCCTGTTGAAACACCAGCAACTAAAATCAAGAGGAGAGGAATTGCAATCCTCGCCTCACAGCGAGAAAAAGCTGCTGGGCTCCCGCCAAAAGGCGGCGGGCAAGTGCAGACTCGCCCTGCGCTACAGGTCGGAGACGAGATTTAGTATTCTGACGGGGTGCTGGAACTCGACACGGAGCTTGCATTCAATTCAGAAGAGGACGCAGAGTTTTTCTCGTTGCTCCCGGCAGGGCCGGCAGTGTGCCTGATCGAGCCGCGCGAAGAAAACGCCGAACCCTATTTGATAAGGACTGCGGACCTGCGGCGGCGCCTGCAACGATTGCTGGGTCCGGCGGATCCCACGAGCAAGCGGCTGAACCTGCGCGAATTCGCGCGGGCGGTGCGATACCGGGAGACAGGGTCGGCGCTTGAACAGTCGCTGACGTACTATCGCCATGCCAAACAGAATTTTCCAAAACGATACCGGGACCTGATGCGGTTGCGGCCGGCCGCGGTTCTGAAAGTGAATTTGCGCAATGCCTACCCGCGGTGTTTCGTGACGCGGCGCATCGCCGTGAACGAGCAGGGAGCGCCCACAGGCGGAGCGTACTATGGGCCGTTCGCGTCGCGCCGTGGCGCCCAAGCGTTCGCGGAAAAGATGCTGGATTTTTTCAAGGTGCGGCGATGCCAGATCAAGATCCGGCGCGACCCATCATTTCCGGGATGCCTGTATTCGGAGATGAAGATGTGCCTGGCGCCGTGCTTTGCGGGTTGCACGAAGGAAGAGTACGACGTCGAGGTCAACCGACTGGTATCGTTTCTGGAGACAAGTGGAGGTTCGCTTCGTGGAGGATTTGAAGCGGAGCGCGAGAAGGCCAGCGAAGAGCTGGATTTCGAGCGCGCGGCAGCGGTTCACAAGAAGGTGGAGAAACTGGATGACGTTCTGCGCGGGCGGCCGGAACTGGCGCGAAGGATTCAAGACCTGGATGCTGTAATCTTGCAACGCACCGCAAGGCAGCAAACGATTGGGGTATATGCGGTGAAAGGGGGCCGGCTGGCGGAACCCTTTGAATTGCGCTTTGGGGACACCAGCGAGCCGAGGTCGGCGGAAGAAACGGTTCGGGAGTATCTTGAAGGCGTGGTGAGTGGCGGGGTCCCAATTCTATCTGGAGGGTCCCCCGCAGCGGCGAACGTCTGGCAGAGTGCGGCGGAATTGGGCGAGCACCTAAGTCTGGTGGCGCGGTGGTTCTATAGCAATCCGCGGGACGGCGAAATTTTCTTTCGAGAGAAGGACTGGCCGTACCGGCGGATTCTGCGGGCCTGCGCAAGATTGCTGGCGCCAAAAAAGGAAGCAAAGGAAGAGGCAGGCGTTCCAGAAGGAAACGTAAAGAGCGAGGAGCCGAAATGAGCCGGGGAGCAACGCCAGAAGGAACCAAAAACTATGCGGCGAAGTTTGCGGGTGTGGCGGCGGCCGGACACTTCCGCGACGCGCAGGGATTGACGATTTCCTCGCTGGGGGCGGGAACGTACCTGGGCCAGCCGAACGAAAACATGGACGCAGGTTACGCAGCGGCGCTGGTGGCGGCCGTGGAGAATGGGATCAACTTCATCGACTCGGCAATCAATTACAGGCTTCAACGAAGCGAGCGGAGCGTCGGCACGGCGGTGAAGGTGCTGGCGAACAAGGGATTCAGGCGCGAGGAAGTGGTCGTCTGCACCAAGGGAGGATATTTGACGCCGGATGGCAGTATGCCGGCAGACCCCAACCGGTATTTTTTCGAGGAGTACATCCAGAAGGGTATTTTTACGGCAAAGGATATTGCGGGCGGCAGCCACTGTGTGGCACCGAGGTTCCTGGAAAATCAGTTGGTGCGCAGCTTGAAAAACCTAGGAGTGGAGAGCGTGGATATCTATTACCTCCACAACCCGGAAACACAACTGAGCGAAATTCCGAAAGCGGAGTTTTTGCGGCGAGTACGCGAGGCATTTGTGTTTCTGGAATCGGCGGCGGCGCGCGGACGGATTCAGTACTACGGCATGGCGACGTGGAACGGGTTCCGGCAGAATGCGAGCGCCGGGGATGCAATGCAACTGGCGGAGATTGCCGGTTTGGCGAAAGAGATTGCAGGAGAGCAGCATCGGTTTCGGTTCGTGCAACTCCCGTACAACCTGGCGATGACGGAGGCACTGACGCTGGGAAACCAGACCGTGGGCGATAGCACGAAGACGATGATGGAGGCGGCCGGTGAGCTGGGCATCACATTGATTGCGAGCGCTTCCCTGCTGCAGGGGCAAGTGGCGCAGAACTTGCCGGGATTCGTGGCCGAAGCCTTGGGACTGGAGAATGATGTGGAGCGGGCATTGCAGTTCGCGCGGTCTTCGCCGGGAATTGCGACGGCGCTTGTGGGGATGTCGCGGGTGGCGCACGTGGAAGCGAATACGCAGTTGGTAAGAGTGGCGCCGGCAGGAATTGAGGAGTTCAACAAATTGTTTTCGCAGGAAGAGGGCGCGTAAGAAACTGATCAGGATCGCGCGAGTGCGGGGTGGCGGCGCACAACCCAGTTGGTGATAGCCTGATCGAGCTGGTGCAGATGACCGGAAAAGAAATGGTCGGCGTGGTCGACGATGACCAATTCGTTTTCACCGGGCAAGGCGGCAACGAGTTCGGCAACTTTGCTTCGCGCGCCGTGCTCGTCATCGCCGCCATTAACAAATAGCTTGGGCTTCGCGCAGTTCCACAGATAGGTGAAATCGGTGTTGTTAACGGGAATGCCGAGGCCAATCAGATCCTTGACACGAGGATCGGCACAGCCTACACGAAGGCCAACCCAGCTCCCGAAGCTGAAACCAGCGACAAGCACCGCGGCGCTGGAAAATTCCGAGGCAAGAAAATCGATGGCGGCCTGAACGTCACCCTGCTCGCCTTGACCCCGGTCGTGCGAACCGGCGCTGAATCCCGCACCTCGAAAATTGAATCGCAGCACGGGAATGCCAAGCACATCCAGGGATTTGGCGGCCCGGTAGACGACCTTGTTGTGGAGCGTGCCGCCGTACAGGGGGTGCGGGTGACAAACCAGGGCAGCAATTGAGGGAGGAGACGAACGCTCTGGGGTCCAAAGAATAGCCTCCAAACGGCCGACAGGACCATCCAGAAACAGATTGCGGGAGTCGTGGGAAATGCGCATAAAAGGCCAGGAAAAGTGTACCTGAAAGGAAAGACCGCGTGAAAAAAGGGATCGAGCAAGTGTCAATCTTGAATACTGGAGAACGGCACTCCAGTTGGCAGGCCGGGATAGGGGAGTTCTATACCTGCCACTACGCGAGTTTGTCGTACTAGAGCTAAAAAGTCAGAATTTCGGATTGCAGTTTACGGCGGCGGGTGTTACTTTCGCCCCCGGTCAAGCTCCAGGGGGTAAAGATGGGTGATTTGTCGGACAGGCGCGAAGCGCGACGCTTTGTCATGACCCTGCCCGTTCGGGTGATGGCACATGATGCAAACAGCCCGGAACTGAAAGCGCACACTCGTGACGTGAGCTACCGCGGCCTGTACTTTCTGACCGAAGCTACATTTGAGAGTGGAAACGAGATTGATTTTGTTTTGACCCTGCCGAAGCAGGTGATTTCCGCCGGCGACGTGCACATCCGTTGTCACGGAAAGGTTGTACGGGTAGAAGCCACGGACAACGGCAAGACGGGCATTGCCGCGCGCATCGAGCGCTATGAATTTGTGCCTGTTCGGGCTTCCGCCGCGTAAACGGCCTCCCCGGGTCGCCCCACCAGATTGCACCTCGTAATTCCACATTTTGCGTAGAATAGTCGGTGGAGAGCCTTTCTGCCGTTGATGGCGAAGAACTCTCGGGGGGACATGCATGTACCACTACAATCCAAATCTAGCGCTCGAGGAATTGCGGGAGGATGGCGTGCTGCCGCACCCGGTGAAGTTGCGCGACATGATCCTGCGCAATCAGTTGGGGCCGCAAGACGCGCAACTGTTGAACCAGGAATTCCAGGAGTATCTGACGCGGTTCGGAGAACTGCAGAAGCTGGGTGGCGTGATCCTGGAGAAGCTTTCCACGGGCAAGAGGAAGAGCGCTTAGGCGCGGGCACACGATGAGCGAAGCCCCGGCATTGGATCGCAAGCCGCGTGTGCTGCTGCTCTCGGCGTCCTCCGGGGCGGGGCATGTACGAGCGGCGCAGGCGCTGGAGAAGGCGTTTCGCGTGCGGGGCGGCTGCAACGTGGCGCACGTGGACGCCCTCGCTTACGTCAGCAAATTGTTCCAACGGATGTACGACAAAGCGTACATCGGCATCGTACGCCGCGCGCCGGAGCTGATGGGCCTGCTCTATGACAGGACGGACCAGCCGTGGCGCCACCCGCGGCAGAGACTGGCGCTGGACCGCCTGAACACGCAACCGATGATCCGGATGCTGAAGCGCGAGCAGCCGGATTTGTGCATCGCAACGCATTTTCTGCCGGCAGAGATTCTGGCGTGGCTGATCGCCAAGAAGAAACTGGTGGCGCGTAATGCGATCGTGGTGACGGACTACGATGTACACGCCCTGTGGTTGTGCCAGACCGCAGACCGCTATTATGTGGCGCTGCCCGAGTCCGCGGAATACCTGGCACGCATAGGAGTCGCGCGGGAGAAATTGCGGGTGACTGGAATTCCGGTGGACCTGCTCTTCGCGAAACCAGTGAGCCAGCGCGAGGCGCGACAGAAGTTTGGATTGGATGATGAAGCGCGAGTGCTGTTGGTCGCCGCTGGGGGATATGGAATTGGACCCATAGAGCAACTGGTGAAGGATTTGCTGGAACTGGGCCGCCCGTGGCAAATTGTCGCGATTGCAGGGAAAGCAGAGAAGTTGAGGAAACGGCTCGAAGAACTGGCAAAGGGCGCGGGGAAGCTGGCAGGAGGACGGCCGCGGCTGGTGACAGTGGGCTTTACAAATGAGATGGACGAATACATGGCTGCCGCGGATTTGCTGATTGGCAAGGCCGGAGGCCTGACTACGTCGGAAGCGCTGGCGCGAGGATTGCCGATGGCGCTGGTGGAGCCGATACCCGGGCAAGAAGCGCGCAATGCGGACCACTTGCTGGAGGCAGGTGCGGCCATTCGCTGTAACAACCTTCCGGCGGCGGCTTGGAAGATCGCGTCGCTCCTTGATCAGCCGGAAAGGCTTGCGGGGATGAGGCGCGCGGCGAGCGCCATGGCGCGGCCCGAGGCAGCCAGCCGGATCGTCGAAGATGCGCTGGGGCTGTTACACTAATCCCTGCCCCCGGGGGAATCGTTGAACGAATTGCCGTCAACAGGGGCATCATCGAAAAACCATGAAGCGACACACACTGCTGATCGATGCAGACGACACACTCTGGGAAAATAATGTTTTCTTCGAGAAGCTGATCGAAGATTTCATCAGCATGGTGGAACCCTGCGGGTACAGCCGGGCGTACATCCGGCACATCCTGAACGAAACGGAACGCAAGAATATACGCCAGTACGGTTACGGGGTGCGGAGTTTCGGCAGGTCACTCGAGGAAACGTACCTGAAACTGGCGGACCAGATGGCGCAGCGCGAGGTGCTGGCGCAGGTGCATAATCGCGTGGTGGAGCTTGAGCGCACTCCCCCGAAGATACTGGACGGAGTGCCGGAAACGCTGGCGTATCTTACGGAGCGGCACCGATTGATCCTGTTTACCAAAGGCGAGCCGGCGGAACAGGCAGCGAAAGTGGAACGCTCCGGGCTGCAGGGATTTTTTGAGGCCATCGAGATTGTTTCCGAGAAGGACTCAAAGACTTACGGCGGATTGGTGCACAAACATAAAATTGTGAAATCGTATGGCTGGATGATTGGAAACAGCCCGCGCAGCGACATCAATCCGGCCATGGAAGCGGGTCTGAATGCCGTGTACATCCCCCATGTGAACACGTGGCAATTGGAGCAAGAAGCGGTGTTGGCGGGATCGGGGAAGCTGGTGATCCTGCCGGCGTTTCGTGAGCTGCGCAATCATTTTTGAGAGCCTGCCCTGACGTAAACCATGAATCAACCTACAAAGGGAAAACGATGAGCGGGGATTTGAGCTGGCCCAAAGTGGCGGTGATCGGAGCGGGCGGGGTCGGTGGCTACTTTGGCGGGATGCTGGCGCGTGCGGGCGCCCGGGTAACGCTGATCGGGCGGCAGGCGATGGTAGAGGCGGTGCAAAAATCCGGCCTGCAAATGGATACCGTGCAATTTCGAGAGACTGTGTATCCTGAGGCCTCCACGGAAATGGCCGCCGCGGCCGGAGCGGAAGTGGTTTTGTTCTGCGTCAAAACGACGGACACGGCGAGCGCGGCGAAGAGCCTGGCGCAATACATCTTTCCCGGGGCGATCGTAGTGAGCCTGCAGAACGGCGTGAACAACGCCGAGGAAATTCGGGCGGCCGCGGGAATTGAGGCGCTTCCGGCCGTGGTGTATGTGGCCGCGGCAATGTCGCCGCCGGGACACTTGAAGCACCTGGGCCGCGGAGATTTGGTGGTGGGACCAAGGGATGCGCGGACGGAACGAATCGCGAATCTCTTTACGAAAGCAAACGTGCCCTGCCGGATTTCGGAGAATATCGAAGGGGAGCTCTGGACGAAGTTGATCTGGAACTGCGCGCTGAATGCAATTTCGGCGTTGGGCCGCGTAACGTATGGGGAGATTTTTGCGAGCGCCGATGCACGACGCATCATCGAAATGCTGGTGGATGAAGTCCTTGCCGTGGCCCGCGCCAAGGGAATCCACCCCCCGGGTTTGGAGGATCCCAGGGCAGCGCTCGCGGGAGCTCTGAAAATTGCCGAGCAGATGAGTGGGACGGTGTCGTCAACGGCGCAGGACATGGCCCGAGGAAAACGCACGGAGATTGACTCTTTGAACGGGTATGTGGCGCGGTTGGGTGAGCAATTGGGCGTGGCAACGCCGGTGAATCACGCGCTGTATACGCTGGTGAAATTGCAAGAGGCTGGCTTTTGACCTGAGCGGCCCAAACTTCGCGACCACGCCTGGAATCCAAAGTCGAGGAGAGTTTCATCCCGAAATCCGAAGTTGATGAGGGATTCCTCCGCTCCGGGACGGCAAAAGACGCCGTCCCTCCGGTCGGAATGACAAATTTTGGGAGGTGGATCGCGCCCGAGAAGAGAAATCAGTGCCACTTGGGGCCGCGGAAGGGGATGTGGACGATGGCCTCGAGGTCGACGGGCTGGCCATCCTTGGTAGCAGGCTGGAATTTCCATTGCTTGAAGGCCTCGATGGCGTTGGCGTCGAGTTGCTCGTCGAATCCGCGCACCAATTGAATGCTGTCAACGGTGCCGTCATGGCGGATCACGCCGTAGAGGATCACTTCCCCCTCCACATGCTCTAGGACCATCGCCTGCGGATATTTAGGATCAACCTTGCGTAGCGCGACAGGCGCGCTGATTTCGCCAGGGCGATGCGGGGAATTACCCAAAGGCAACTCAGAGAAGTGGATGACCCAACTGCCTGTGGCGCTGTTCAGATTGGGCATGTTGATGTTCATGGAATAGACGCGGCGCGAGGTGAAGATCTGCTCCGGCTTCGCGCCGGGGGGCAGCGTCGCGAAATTCGGAGGGCCGACACGCTCGGGCGGGTCATCGAGGGCGGCATTTGGATCAGGCCGCTTTAGGGACAATTGGTTCTTCGGCAGGATCAGCTTCCCCGCACCACCGAGACCCGAAGAGACTCCGTTTGGTTTTGGAGAGCCGCCGCTGATGCTGATGCCAATGTCGCTCTTCCCTGCCCCACCTGCTCCGTTTCCATTCGAGCCACCAGATCCCGATTTTGAAGATGAAGGCGAATTCCCGGGCGCGCCGGGCTTGCCTTCGGGTGAAATGGCAACTCGTGCGGCGAGATTGCCCTGAGGAACAGGGACGACGGGGGCTGGAGGCGCGGGATTAGCGGAAAGCGCGATGAACGTACTGGTTGCCCCGCCGTTCACATCGGAGGGTACCGCGGGGACTTCCGGCGCGGCGGCATCCCCCGTTTGTGTGCGGGCCGCGAGGCGAGGAGCTGAGCCCGCGTTGATTTCGAGCTTGGGCCTGGCGGGCCCCGTGGGAGCAGCCGCCAAACTAAGTTCCGCCGGGCGCTGCTCGAGATTCGGCAAGTCGGGCGAAGGCGTGTCTGTGGTTGCGACCGCTTTCGGCTGATGCGGGTGAAGTTTTGCGAGAGCTTGCTCGCTGATCTCGACGCGCGGGCGGGCGGGAGCTGCCGCGGCGGCCAGTTGGACGATGTTGGGCATTTGGGGAAGGAATTTCAGGGCCTCCGCTGGCGCGGCGGGATTGATCAGCGTCTGACGCGGATGCGTAGGGTGAGCGGGATCCGTGTAAATACGCTGGCGGGGATGATAGGCGTCCACACTTTCCTCAGCAGGCGGTGGGTCCGGAGCCGGCTCCGCTTTCGAGTGGGTCACGGGCCTGGCGCGGGGAACATCAAGAAGAGGCAAGTCTTCGATGGGGCCGGACCAGGTGAGTTCCGCATTGTCGAACGCCGGATTACGCCGCGGGGCGGCTGGAAGATATGGCCAGGGGAAAAGGACGAAAGCGATGTGCCACAGGGCAGCGGCGAGTATGGCGCGGCGGGGGATATTTCGTTCGACGCGGCAATCGCGGAAGACAAAAGTGAGGGAAACATCTTTCGTCAAATGAGTACGTTGGAAAAATGCGGCCACACTGCTGAGAAAATTCTGGTGGTAGCTGCCCCAGGCAATTTCCAATTTCGGCTGGACCTCGCCTGGAAGGAAGATGTGGGGCGGATAAAGCTCCGCCTGACCAAGAAGGTCGAAGGGGTCAGCGTGGAAAGAAGGCCTGAACATAAAGTTCAATTATATCGCGCAATGCCTGGGACCTGGAGCGGGGCGAAGAGCCCAGCCAGGGGGTCAAGAAGATAGATGATCCGCAGGCAGGTTGGGGTTGACCGGCAGATGAACGCGGAAAAAGGAAAGGCTGGCGTCGCCTTGGCGTAGCACCCGGACGCGTTCAAGAAGGCCAAGCGCTTCCGGAAGCTCGAACGAGCGGCGATGCTCAGCGATGACGAGGGCCCCGGGCGCGAGGAACGGAGCGGAGCCGAGAAATGTGAGGACGCGGCGGTATTCTTCGGCGGCAGCATACGGGGGATCGAGAAAAACGATGTCGAAAGAAGGGCTGCCGGAAGTGTATTCCGCGGCGAGGCGCTGCAGTCCCCGCAGAGCGTCGAGCTTCAGGATTCGAGTGCAGCCACGGATGCCGAGGGAATCCAGGTTTTTCTGAATGAGAGTGGCGGCAGACGGATGATTTTCGATAAAGACGGCTTCGGCGGCGCCGCGGCTCAGCGCTTCGATGCCGACGGCGCCGGTCCCCGCGAAAAGATCGAGGAAGCGGCAACCGGGGATGCGTTCGGCGAGAACGTCAAAAAGTGATTCGCGAAGGCGATCGCTGGTAGGGCGAAGGGCGAAACCTTTGAGGCTCTTGAGTTGGCGGCTGCGAAATGTTCCGGCGATGATGCGCATGGTCGTGTGATTAGCCCTCAGCCAACGCGAGCCAGGTGATAGCGGCGCTGCCATTCGCCAGGAAGGAGACGAAGCACGCGTTGCAGTGCATCCTTCTGGGCCGCCTCTTCGGCCAGGGCGAACGCTTCCTTGCGAGCTGATTCCAGGAGCTCGCGATCGCGCAGCGGGTTGGCCACGTGGAAGCCTAGCTGGCCGGATTGCCGTGTGCCAAAAAACTCGCCGGGACCACGAAGTTGCAGATCGGTTTCGGCAATTTCAAATCCGTTAGAAGTGCGGACCATGGTCTCCAGGCGCGCGCGGGCGTCATCGGTCATGCGGCCGGGCGCGACGAGGATGCAATGGGATTGCTGCGCGCCGCGGCCAATGCGCCCACGAAGCTGGTGCAATTGTGCAAGGCCGAAGCGTTCCGCGTGCTCGATAATCATGACCGTGGCATTGGGGACGTCTACACCCACCTCGACGACCGTGGTGGCCACGAGAATCTGCACTTCATTGCGGCGGAATTTCTGCATGACGTCTTCTTTTTCTTCGCTGGAAAGACGGCCGTGCAGCAGACCAACCTTTAATTTGGGAAAGACGGTTTTTGAAAGGCGCTCGTATTCTTCCATGGCCGCTTTGAGCTCGAGCTTGGACTCTTCGATGACCGGATAAACCACATAGCCCTGATGACCTGCGGCAACTTCGCGGCGAAGAAACTCCCAGACACCAGGGAGATGCTGCTGGTTGGTGGTGCGGGTTTCGATGGGCGTGCGGCCGGGAGGAAGCTCATCGAGAACGGAGACCTCCAGATCGCCATAGAGCGTGAGGGAAAGAGTGCGAGGGATGGGAGTGGCCGTCAAAACGAGGACGTGGGGGGCATTGCCGTGGAGGGCGGCCTTGTCCATGAGGCGTTTCCGCTGGAGGACGCCGAAGCGGTGTTGCTCGTCAATAGCAACAAAGCCAAGGCGATGGAAATCGATTTCGTCTTCGATGAGCGCGTGCGTGCCGATGACGAGTTGCGCTTCGCCGGAGCGGATGCGTTCGCGCGCGGCGGACTTTTCGGAGGGCTTGAGGCCGCTGATGAGGAGTTCCACGGTATAGCCGCCGGGAGCAAGGATGCGCCGCGCGGAGAGGAAATGCTGGACGGCAAGAATTTCGGTGGGAGCCATGAGCGCGGTCTGGCAGCCGTTTTCGATGGCAATGACCGCAGCCTGAAGAGCAACGATCGTTTTGCCGCTGCCGACATCACCCTGCAGAAGGCGGTTCATGGGCACGGGCTTTTCGAGGTCGGCGGCAATCTCGGCAAGCACACGCTTTTGCGCGTTAGTGGGCTTGAACGGCAGAATGCGTTTCAAGGCTTCGCGGACTTTTTCTTCGCGAACGCGGAAAGCGATGGCGTTTTCCTTGCGGACGGCTTTGCGGCCCAAGGCCAGGCTCAACTGGTAAAGGAAGAATTCCTCGAAGATCAGGCGCAATTGGGCCGGAGAACGGAAAAGGTTGAGCGCTTCAAGGGATTCGCCGGCCTCGGGAAAATGCGTGTGGATCAAGGCGTCGCGGCGTGAAGGATAATTCAGCCGTTGCAGCAGGGCCTGTGGCAGGACGTCGGGAATATTGGGATCGAGATTTTGCAGTGTGGCGTAAATCGCGCGGCGAATCTGGCGCGTACCAAAGGTGCCGACCGCTTCGTAGATGGGAACGATGCGGCCCATCTCGACGGAGTCCACCTCTTCGCCCGTCAGCACTTCAATCTGAGGATTGACCATTTCCCGGCGCGCGGGGCGCAGCTTATCGATTTCGACCTTGCCGTGCAGGATGAGCTGCTGGCCGGGCTTCAAACGCCCTTCGAGATAACCACCGTGAAAAAACTTGCAGGGCAATGAGCCGGAATCATCCTGAACGAGCAGGTGGTAGATCGCATCGCGGCCGTACATGCCGCGAATGGCCTGGCCGCTCATGACGCGGGCGCGGAGGGTGTAGGTGCCGTTGGGCTGAACGTCCTTGATTTTGGAGAAATGGATGCGGTCTTCGTAGCGGAACGGCAGATAGTTGAGCAAATCTTCCAGTGTGAAGATGCCGCGTTTGGCGAGGAGCTCGGCACGCTGCGGCCCCACGCCTTTCACCATGCGGACATCGGTCTGAAGGGAGATAGACATCGCTACCTCTTTATACCACTCCCGGGTTAAGCACCGCTTTTCGTGAAACTTGCGTCGCGGGCCTGCGTATCGTTAGAGTGGGCGGTCGGGCAGGCAATGCCCGTGGGAGGTTGCTTTGGCGGATACACGATTAACCGGATCGGACAAGCGCACGCTGCTGCTGTGGATCGTGTTCGGAATTCTGGGCGCGCTCTTTGCGCACAAGTATTTCTTCCAGGCGTTTCCGGAAGCGTCCGTGGACTTCAAGGTTTCGCGGGGCGACGCGCAGAAGCGCGCGAAGGAGTTCGTGGAAGGACTTGGCGAGAACCTGAATGGTTACCAGTCCACGATCGTATTCAACGTAGACGAAGACGCGAAGACCTATCTGGAACGCGAACTGGGCTTGCAGCAAGCCAACCGGTTGATGTCCGGCGAATTGAACATCTGGTATTGGGAAGTGCGCTTTTTCCGGCCGCAGCAGGAAGAAGAGTTTCAGGTGCGGGTCAGCCCTGCCGGGAAAGTCGTTAGCTACGAGCACAAAATCCCAGAGGCGCAAGTAGCCAAATCCCTGAACCGCGAAGAGGCGCAAGCGGCGGCGCAGAGTTTCCTGCAAAGCAAGCTGAGTACGGACCTGAACAACTGGAATTTTCTGCAGGAAGAGGCCAATTCGGAGTCGCGGCCAAACCGTCTGGACTGGTCGTTCACCTGGGAGCGCAAGAATTTCAAAGCCAAGGATGCGCCTTACCGGCTGGTGGTGGGACTGCAGGGCGAGCGGATCGGGAGCGAGCAGGAATTCCTGCGAGTGCCGGAAGCGTGGTCGCGGGATTACCAGAAGTTGCGTTCAACCAACATTCTTTACAACCAGATCGCACTGATTCCCTATGCATTCCTGATGGGAGGAGCGTTGTGGTTGGGGATTTCGCTGACGCGCCAAGGGAAAACGTCGTGGGACCTGGCGCTGAAGATAGGCGCGCTGGTTGCCATTCTGTATTTCCTGATGCAACTCAACGGGTGGGATCTGGCAAAGGCTGGCTACGACACGCACAAAGCCTATTCGAGTTTCGTAACCGATAGGTTGGTGACGATGCTTCTGTACGCAGTGGCTATGGCACTCACCGTGAGTCTTGTCCTGCCGGGCGGGGAGCCATTATACCGCGCAGCGCAGCCGGAACGGCTGCGACTCTCAGGAGCCTTCAGCCAGCGAGGGCTGCGCTCAAAAGAGTTTTTTTCTTCCGCGGTAGTTGGACTCTCGTTGGCCTCAGCGCACATCGGGTTTATTGTCGCATTTTACATGGTGGGGAACCGCGTGGGTGTATGGGCGCCTCAAGATCTGAACTACTCCCCGGCCCTGAACACTTCGTTCCCGTGGATCGCGGGCGCGGCTATTGGAGTAGTGGCGGCCACGAGTGAAGAATTTCTGTTCCGATTATTTGCCATCCCGTTTTTGAAGAAAATCACTGGGTCGGGAGTGCTGGCTGTGGTATTGCCGGCATTTTTCTGGAGCTTCTTGCACACTGCATATCCACAAGAACCGCCGTACATCCGTGGAATTGAGGTGGGAACCATAGGAATTGTCGCGGGAATCGTCATGTTGAGGTCGGGCATCCTCGCGACGCTAATTTGGCATTACACGGTGGACGCTTCCTTGGTCGGACTGGCATTGATCCGCTCGGATAATCTCTATTTCAAGATTTCGGGTGTGGTCGTGGGACTGGCAGCGGTCGCTCCGCTGGCGTGGTCCGGCATCAGCTATCTGCTGCGCGGAAGCTTTGAGGCGGTGGAAGACCTGCTCAATGGAGCGGAAGCGCCACTGGAGATCGATCTCACTCCTCAGCCGGCCAGCGAAGAAACAGGAGCTTTGGCGCGGCGCTATAACGGACTCACCGCGGGAGCAATTGGATTTCTGGCGTTATGCGTTCTGGTTGGCGGGTTGCTGGCTTGGCGCGCCAAGCGCGAAACCATTGGGGATTACCTGAAGCTCTCGACGGACAGCCGCACGGCGGTCATGAAGGCCGACGCGGTGCTTCGTGAACATGGGTTGGATTCAAGCAATTATCACAAAGCTGCACTCTTCGTGGATACGACAAATCCCGTCACCAATGAATACCTCCGGCGCCGGATGTCCATCGCGGAGATCAACAGAATCTATGCGGAGCGGGTGCCGGGAGCATTGTGGCGGGTGCGTTACTTCCGTGATTCGCAGGCGGAGGAATACGCCGTCACGTTGAAGCCAGACGGTTCGCTGCACGGGTTCTGGCATACATTGGCGGAGGAAGCGAAGGGAGCGACGCTCACAAAAGAAGGAGCGGTGGCCATCGCCGAAAACTATCTGCGCGAGAAAAAGCAGATCGATTTGACGGGCTGGGCACTGAAGGAATCGAGTTCCGAGAAGCGGCCGAACCGGACGGATCACACGCTGACGTGGCAGCAAAGTGTGCCGCTGGACTCGCAAAGTGCTGCCGGGCAAGATGCCGCGGATCACGCTTACGCCCGGATGGATTTGCATGTCCTGGGAAACGAACCAGCCGACTATCGGACGTACATCAAGGTCCCGGAGGAGTTTTCCCGGAAGCAGGAAGAAGAGACGCTGCCGCGCACACTGTTTGGTGTGGGCCAGTATGGCCTGGCCATCGGGCTGGTGGTCGGCGTTCTGATTTTCTACTTCAAGAAAATGCGGGTTGCACCGGCGGTGAAGGTTCCCTGGCGGCGCATGTTGCTCTGGGGGCTGGTGGGGCTTGCCGCCATGGCGGTTAGCGCGCTGCTCGGAAGGGCCATTCCGGCAATTCTGCAACAGTACACCACGGCAATGCCATTGCGCATTTTCATCGCGTTGATTGCGGTGGTTGCCTTCATCTTCGGGATACTCGTGTGGGGTGTGATCGTGCTCCTTTTCGGGCTGGCATGGCACTTTGCCGCGCGGGCGTTTGGCGAAGAGCACGTTCCCACTTGGCTGGGCATGCCGGGAGAATACTACCGGGATGCATTCTGGATAGGATTGGGAGGGACGGCGTTGTTGATTGGTCTACAGCGGCTTTTGAGCACCGCATCTTTGTGGTGGCCAACCTTGCAACGGGGCATGCCCAGCAACTTTGGTACCTCGTTTGACGCGCTGCTGCCGGCAGCGGGTGTGATCGGCGGGGTAATTCTGCGGGGACTCTTCATTACAGGAGTGATCGCCTTGGCCACTGCGTTTGTCGGGGCGGAACTGCGTGTACGTTGGCTAAGACTGCTCCTGTTCATCGCGGTGGCAGCCGCGCTGGTGACGAACTGGGGTTCACCGGCGGATTTCGTGAAGTATTTTCTCGCGCGCTTAATTCTGCTGGGGTTTGTGGTGTTCGGGATTCGGCGGATAGCACGTTTGAACATGCTGGGATGGTTTCTCGTTATTGTATGTACAGGGCTGCTGGGTGCGGGTTTGGAGTTGCTTGGACAGCCGGACGCGTTTTACCGGAGTCAGGGGCACATCGTGCTGACAGCGCTGGTGGTTCTGCTGCTCTGGCCACTGGTATTATGGCGGCTGAAGCCGGCAGAAAAGCAGGCGGCGGGGTAAGAGCTCAGGGGACCGCGCACGGGTTGCCCGCATCCAACGGTGGAGGCGACACCAGCGCGGGCGGTAGCGGGGTTGCTGCTTACGAATGGGCGCCGGATGCGTCGAAGTAATGTATCGGTGGTGTGGACTAATCTACAGGGGACGCAGCAAGTAAGCTCTCTTTGTAGAGAGAGCTACACCGAATTCGGCAAAGAGAAAGCGAATATGCCGCTACCCCAATGGGCCTTGGCTTTTGCTGATAGTGCCGGCAGGACCAGTAATTCCGAAGCTGCTCTGGCCACGGTGACCTCTTTGGCCAACCTCGACGAGCGCACCCTAGTCCAGGAAGCGCAAGTGGGCAATCGCGCTGCTTTCGAGGAACTGGTTCGCCGCTATGACCGGGATGTTCTGCGGCTGGCGCTGAACCTGATGAAGCGCACGGAAGATGCCCGGGACGTTTATCAGGAAGCCTTCCTGAAGGTTTACAAAAATCTGCACCGCTTCCGCTTTGAATGCAGTTTCTATACTTGGCTGTATCGCATCGTGACCAATGTGTGCCTCGACCACTTGCGCCGGCGGCAGGCGCGGCCGGAAGATCAGGCACCTGAACTGCGCGCGGGACAATATGAGGAAGGCACAACGGACTTTTTCGAGCGGCAACGGGAACACCGCCCGGGGCTCGACCCAGAGAAACATTTGTTTGGACAGGAAATCCGGAGCAAGCTTGCCGCAGCCATGTCGTTGCTTTCGCCTCGGGAACGCATCGTGTTTGAGATGAAGCATTATCAGGGACTAAAGCTGAGAGCGATCGGCGACGCCCTGGGCACCAGCGAAGAGACCGTGAAGAACTCACTATTCCGCGCAACGCGCAAACTCCGCAACGAACTGGGAGAACTGCGATGAGCGCCGCGGGTGAATTGAGAACCTGCGTTGAGATCGCGCCGCTGCTGGTGTTCTACGCCTGCGATGAAGTGAGCATCATTGAACGCTCTGCCATTGATGCGCACTTGCTGATTTGTCAGGACTGCCGCGAGCAACTTGCCGAGGAGCAAGCTTTCCAGGAAGCCGTTGCGACGATGCCACAAGCCGCCGGGAACCTGGACAGTGCCAGCGTGCTGCTGGCGCAATTCCGCAGCGAACTCTCCGAAAAGCTCGACGACCTGGCGACTCCACCGGTCAAAGAAAAGGCACCCGCGTTTTTGTGGTTGCGGCGGTGGATGGCGTTACATCCGGCGTGGGGCGGCGCGGTGATGGTGCTGTTCGGGCTTGTTCTTGGCGTGGAGACGACACAATTCCTTACTGGCCGGAATGACGCGAACGCGCTGGACCACGTGGTGAATGTGCGGCCGGAGCCGCGGCTTACGGACGATCAACTCGCCAAAATGGCCGTGGCTGGGGTGAATGTGACTCCTTCCACGGGATCCGGCGCGCAAAATGTTCGCTTGCAATTGAGCGCGGAGCAACCCGTGGTGCTCACCGGAAGCCTGGATGACACGGATGTGCGGCAAGTGCTGACGTACGTGGTGGAGAACGGCGACCGGTTTGATTCGGACGTGCGGTTGGACTGCCTGGATGCGTTGAAGCTGCGCGCGAAAGACTTGCAAGTACGCGCTGCCTTATTGGCCGCGGCCCGCAAGGACCACAACCCCGCCGTGCGATTGAAGGCTCTAGAGTCTCTGCGCGACGCGACGTCTGACCGAACCGTGCGCGAAACGCTGCTGCAAGCACTGCAACAGGATTCCAATCCCGGCGTGCGGGTTGAGGCCGTGAATTTACTCGTGCGTTCTCTCGATGCCATGACGCCGCAGCCCGCGCCGTTGCCAGGTCTCGGTAACCCGGCTGCTCCAGGAAACCAACTCATGGTCCCCAGGGCTCCCGGCCTTCCCCCGGATGAATCGCTGGCGAACGTGATTCGCGCCCTGGAAGATCTGCAGCGCAGAGACCCGAGCCGGTATGTTCGGCTGCGGAGTTCGGCGGCCTTGCGGCAAATCAGCGAGCGCAGTGAACAGTGAGTATTCAGCGGGCAATTGCTAATCGGTCTTACGACATGCGCATGGCTTGGCAAATTTCGCTTGTCCCTCAGCGTCGCCAGTCAGAGCTACCGGTATTTCTCAGCCTCATTCTGGTTTTCGCCGCGTTAGTCGTGGTCAGCCCCGCTTACGCTGCTGAAAATGTGCCTCCGCATGCATCGGCGGACCGCTCCGGAGATATCACCACAAGTGAACGGGGGACGTTTACGCTGGACGCCGACCTTGGTTCGGTGCGCATCCAGACACTGCCCCCCAGTGCGCCACCCGTGGTCCATTACACCGTGCATATTGAGACAGACGCGCCCGAATCCCTCGCCCACGTGCTGCTCCAGAAGTACGTTTTAACAGCGAAGGAAACCCCGAACGGTGTTTCCCTGACCGGTGCGCTTCCGCGATTGCGCTCGGTTGTCAGCCGCAACGCGCAGTACTGGGTGCAATTCCAGATCAGCATACCGGCAAATTTCGGTGTGGAAGTAAGCACCGGCGCTGGTGATATCGAGACATCAGACCTGGCTGGGCGCGTGCAGCTGGAAACACAGGGCGGCAACATTCGTACGGGGCGCCTGGGATTCTCCCCTTACCAAACCATTGCCGCGGAGCACTACGCCGCCAAGCTGGAAACACAGGGCGGCCATATTACGTTGTCAGATGTCGCCGGGGACCTGGATGCGTTCACGGCTGGAGGCCACATTCAGGCGGGCAACATCGCGGGCAGCGCCAAACTACGATCCGGGGGCGGCCACATCCGCGCCGGTCACATCGGGGGCGAAGCACATCTGGAGACGGAAGGCGGAAATATTGCCGTTGACGAAGCGGGCTCCTTCGTGAGCGTGCGCACGGGCGGCGGCCAGATCGATTTTGGTGAAGTGCACGGTTCGGTGCACGCGCAGACAGCCGGCGGCGGGATTCGTGTGATGTATGTCGCCGGGCCGATGGAAGTGGAAACGAGCGGGGGCAGCATTTGCCTGACCCACGTGGCGAACACGCTTCGAGCGGCAACGGGAAACGGCACGATCACCGCGTGGATCGCTCCGGATTCAACCGACCCCGGCCATCCGGTGCGCCTGTCGGGCGCTTCGCAACTTTCTTCCAGCACTGGCGACATCGTCGTGTTTTTGCCGCGCAATATCATGGCCACGATTGACGCGACCGTAGACAACGGTGGCGCGCGGCGCATCGAGGCGGACCCTTCCCTGCCACTGAATCTGCAGACTCAGCCGGAAGGGTCGTTGCACGCATTTGGGGCATTAAACGGCGGCGGGGCGGTGCTGAAGCTGCATACCATGGCAGGCAAAATCCGTTTGCAATACCTGGACACGGAAACCACGCTACGGCAATCCATGGTCGAGGAGGAAAAACGGCGCCTCGTGAATGCCGGATATCCCACGGAGGAAGCGCAACAGGAACCCGAGGCTGCAGCGGGAGGAACTCCCGAGATAAAAGTCGATTGGATCGACCAGTGGATTGATCGGCTGGAGAGCATGTTCCTGGGTGGCGTGCGCGAGGATGCGGAAGAATTCAAGAAACGCTTGATCATCTCGCCCAAGCCGGAGTATCCACAGTTGGCGCGCAAGGCAGGCTTGCAGGGCGTAGTGCGGATGCAGGTGCGAGTGAAGACGGATGGCAGCTTGAGCGTGGACAAGATCATCGAAGGGGAACCGGCGCTGGCGGATGCGGCGGCATCTGCAGTCCGGCAATGGCGGGCGCGGCCAGGACAACTCGGTGACAAAAAGGTTGACGTCATCACCACGGTAACGTTTAATTTTGAACTCCGTTGAGGAGCGGGCCCGGAGTGGGGCGCGTGGGTCCATAAAGCTTGCAGTTGCCCTGGGGGAAGTGAACGGGTTGAGGCTGCGAAGGAGGGTTTATCATGCATCGCTCCGTATTTCGTCCCGCTACCTTGGTTCTATTGGTCATCACGATTTTCCTGGCTCCGCAATGTTTCGGCGTGACGCGTGAATTCGCGCAAACATATCCCTTGCGTTCCGGGGGATCGCTGGAACTCAACAATGTGAACGGCACGGTGCGCATTGAGGCCTGGGACAAGGACGTGGTGGAAGTACGCGCGGTCAAGACCACTTCTGAGAAGGAATCCAACCTGGATCGCGTTTCGATTGATGTGGACTCCAAGCCGGACGGCGGACTTTCCATTTCCACGCGCTACCCGCAGGAAGAGGGCGTGGAAGTGGCCGTGGACTATACGGTGCACGTGCCCCGGAGCGCTCTAGTAACGCACGTCAATACGGTGAACGGTTCGCTGCGCATAACGGACCTGGAATCGGTGGGCGATCTGCACACCGTGAATGGGAATATCGAGGTTTTCGAGGGCAGTGGCAACGTGCATGCCCACACGACGAACGGCGATGTTTATCTGGAACTGAAGCGCCCGGCGGATTCCAAAGGCGCTCTTGCGGAAACGACCAACGGTTCGGTGCTCCTGGCCGTTCCAGCCGATCTGCCGGCAAATCTCGAAGCCCATTGCATGAACGGGAGCTTCTCCTCGGAGCTTCCCGTGGTGATGCGCGGGGCAGCCCAACCCCGAGTGTTGCATGGAAAGCTGGGAGCGGGCGGCTCGCCGATACGCCTGTTGACAGTCAACGGAGCCATTCGAGTGGTCGCCCTTCGGTCGACGGTTTAGCATTTCGTCCGTCTAAGTAACCGAAGGAGCTGATCAACACCATGAACAATCGAAATCTTTGGACAGTGCTAGGCCTGGCGGCCCTGAGTATTGCTCTGCTTGCTTTGCCAGGATCTTCCGCCAAGAAACAAGAACCCGGAAACACTCCACAGAAACAAGCACAGATCATTATCAACCAGGGGCAGGAAATGCCGCGCGTGGACGCGGATTCCGATGACCTTGTCCAGGTCGAAGGACTTCCTGAGGATGACGACGTCCAGGTTTTTATGGGCGGCAGAGGAAGCTGGCTCGGCGTGGGCGTGGCCGAAGTGACCCCAGAAAAGGTGAAGGAACTCAGACTGCCGGCGGAGCGCGGGGCGCTGCTTGGAAAGATCCTGCCCGATAGTCCCGCGGCGAAAGCTGGCCTGAAAGAGAACGACGTGGTTACCGAAATCAACGGGCAACGCGTGGAAGGCTCGGAACAGTTCCGGCGGATGATCCGCGAGATTCCCGCAGGCAGAACGGCGCAGTTGTCCGTGTGGCGCGATGGACGCCAGCAAAACATCGCGGTGACATTAGGCAAGCCGGAAGCCGGACATGCTCGCGCGATGGTGGCGCCGGCGCCGGGAGCCTTTGCGTTCCACATGCCCGACTTGCCGGATATGTCCGCGCTCGATGGCCTGCGCAATTTCAGTTTTTCTTTTCTTGGCCACTCGCGGCTGGGCATTGACGCGGAGGACCTGGAGGGCGATTTCGGGAATTACTTTGGCGCGCCGGACGGCGAGGGCGTCCTGGTACGCAGCGTATTTGAGGATTCTCCCGCGGCCAAGGCCGGGCTGAAGGCTGGCGATGTGATCACCAGCATGGACGGCGAGCGCATCCGCAGTGCCAGCGAGCTTCGAGAAAAGCTGGCGGCGAAGAAGGACGCGAAGAGCGTCAAGCTCGGCTTACTGCGTAATCGAAGCGAGATGTCATTGACCGTCGAGCTGCCATCGCCAGAGCAGAAAGAACGGCGCCACATTTCAGAACGCACGAATATTTAGACCAGAAGCTTGTCTCCGACTGGGCCCGGCTGGCTTGCATCGCTGGCCGGGCCCTTTTATTTCGCGCCAGGGACGCAGGATTGACCGCAACTGGCGAGGAATCATTGCGAGACAAAAGGATGAGCTCAGCCGCGGGGACCGTACTTGCGCAGCAGCCGCAGCGGCCGGCGGACGGCATCCCAGAGCGGAGAGCGACGCTCCTCCGCACCCTCCACCCAATCCTCCTCCGTGGGAGATACGGACAACCGGAAAAGGTACTGGACGCCAGCAAAGCCGCCGCCAGCCATCTGTATGCGGAAGAAAGCGCGTTCCCGGAGGGTAGGAGGGGCAAGCCCCGCATGGGGGAGCCATCGGAGCACCTGGCGACAGAGCCGCTGAGTGGCGGCGTCCTGGGCGAGTTCCCGGGCCATTTCTGGCGGGGGCTGAACGCCAAACACAGATGCGCCCAGTTGTATACCCACGCGCAGCATGCAATCTGCTCCCACGTCCCTGGCAGCTTGGCGGGCCTTGGACCAATCGAGTTCGGGATGCCGCGCGGCCAGAGCGGTGACATCCGCAATCCAGATGAGCCGCTCCCAGAAATGCTTGGCGCCATGAATGCAGTCCGATACCAGCTCATCTTCGAGGCTCAGCACCGGCACATCGCGGCCATCAATCGGCATGCGCACCTGGCGGGCATAAAGATCTTCGATGGGCATAAACCGCGGATAGTAGCGCAAGGTGCGCTCCGTGTGGAGTTCGATGACGCACTGCGTGCCGGGACGTCTGAAGACGTACTCGCCAGGCACTTTCCCCGCCTGAATGGCGCCTTCCGGGACTTTCGCTGCGAATCCCATTGCGATCATGTGCTGGGTTGCAGCCAGAATGTCGCGGTTGCGAACGATCAGGTCGAGATCCACATAGCTGCGCACCGCGGGATTGCCATAAGCCAGAACTGAGATTAGCGGACCTTTGACAAGGAGCGCATGGATGCCGGCGCGTTGGAAATCCTCCAGCACGCGGAAGAGTTCCGCGGTCATGCTTAAGGTGAATATATGCTGCGCACGGAGGCGGGTTTGCAGTCTTTCGCGGACGACGGCAGGCACTCCGTCATAACTGTGTTCCAGCAGGCGTGCGGCTGCGATGCCGAGCACGCCGTGCTCCGCAGCTAATTCCAAAAGCGCGTCCCACTGCAAGCCGCTTCCCAGGCGACTGATAATCCTGCCGCGATCGGCTACGGGGGATGCGCAAGCGCACAGAAAGTCCCATTCTTTTTCCAGGGAACCCGAGTCAAATGGAGGTGTAGAGGGCAGAGGCTGCTCCGATTTCGTTTCGGCCAGTTTACACCGATGAGAAGAGAATGGACGGAGGAAGCTGAGTTTCAGATGCGCACTTTACAGGGCGCTGGTTTGCGCTGGATTAGAAAACGCGCCGCATCCGTCTGGATCAGTTCGCACAGGGCGCCGATCCGGCCCGGATCGCTGTGAGGGACGATTCGCCGCACGGGCACTTGTTGGACAAGCCGGGACAAAGCGTCGAACTCGACGGCGCGTTGTTCGCGATCCAGAAGCCAATTCATGTAGGTGTTCTGCACGAGAGTGAGGAGCGCCTCCCGGGGGGACATTTCTTCCACGCGCGGCGCCTTTGCTTCGTCCGAGCGCGGAGCAAACAAATAGATCAATCCCAGTGGCAAAGGCTCGGGTGAAAACCTGGCGCGAACGCCGTCAAGAGGGAGATAGCGCTTCTCCCAAACAGGCGTGAGCTGTGGCAGGGCTTCGGCGGAACCCAGCAGATGGGTCACGGAATCGGGCCACAAGCACACTCGCGGATAACCCGGGATGACCTGAAAACGTCCAGCATCCTCATGCATCGGGGAAATATCTTCGCTGAGAACGGGAACGCCGCGCAGCGCTAATGCCGCTGCCGTAGTGGATTTGCCGAAGCCAGCGTCGCCCGAGAGGGCAACCGCGTGGCCGAAAAGTTCCACAGCGCTGGCGTGAAGCGAGGTGATGTGCCGGCGCCGCAAAACAAATCCCAGCACAGGGCCAAGAAAATAGGTCGCCAGGTCCGCGTCCGTGAGCGGGGGACGAAATGTGCCCCAGACACGGCGAGCCTGGGCGTCAACCACAAAACTGGCTCCGTCTGAATAGACCAACTCGAAGCACTCTGCCTGGCCGTGCTCAATCAACTGGAATACAGGATCCGCAGCGTCTTCGGATTCCGGCCGGCAAGAAATTACACGGCCCGGTAGTGCCGCGGCATGCGTTACCCAGGCAGGCTTTGGACCCGTGTCGAGGCACAAATCAGCATGAGGGTTATTGCGGAGATGATTGTCCAGTCCCACAATGCTCGTCGTCGAGTCAATCGTGAGACCGTAAACGCGGTAGCAATAGCTCACAAGACTGTGTTTTGGGGCCGCAACTTGAAACTGGGGCGAGGTTCAGTCTCTGGTTTCCTTTAACCAGATCGTTTGAAGCCGGTTCTAGTCCCGCCGTCGGGCTTGCCTCTATTGCCGTTGTTTCTTGTCATCTGTGTCAGGTCACCATAAACGAGCAGCTTAGGTGATTGATATGGTTTCTTAGCGGTTTTTTCAGACGGCTGCTTCATTCACGCCCCTCTCGTGACACTTTACTGAATCCCTACCCCATTTTCAACGTCTTTCAGCCATTGCGCGAGGGCCATCGGGCAGAGAATTTCCCCGCTTAAAGAACCCCTAAATTGTTCCAATGTTTCGATATATTTCGACCAATTCACATAAGGCACGATGCCCCTGGGCGCTTGGGAAGCGGCAGGGGTCCACGAGTGTCTTTTCTGACAGACTTCTAGGGGATCCATCAAGAGCAGCGTTTTGGGCCTTTGAAGGACTGCCTGAGGCAAGCGCCCCGTCATGGCCTTGCGCAGCAGCTCCTTATTGACGCACCAAGGCACCGGCGGCAGGCGCAAGAGGAACTTCAGAATGCGCAGGTCGAGAAAAGGCGCGCGCGTTTCCAGCAGCACCCCGGTCCGGGCTGCATCCTCACCCTCCAGGTCTGAGGCCCAGAAAGTGCTGTGGAGTCCGGCGTAGGCTTGTGGGTGGACAGGATGCTCGCAGGCGGGAGCGATTCTCCGTTGCCGCCAACGCTCTTTCAGTTGCACTCGACGCTCGAAGTCCTCAACGATCCAAGCCGGGTAACCCTCCCACTCGCCTCTTCTATTTAAGTGGCGAAGAAAGCGTGTCCGAAAGCCACCCCTGAGGGGAGGAAACTTCCCGTGCGTGAAGAAGAAGCCTCCAAGAGTGCGAGCAATTGCGGCCCAGTCGCCTTGTTTTTTCAGATAGAGGAGATAGGGCCAGGCCTGACCGGTCAGGACGCTGTCGCCGCCATCGCCGGTGAGCACGACGCGGGCATGGGGCGCGACTCTTAGTGAGAGTCTCAAGGCTCTGGCAAGGAAGGGTTCGGAGTCTGGTTCGGGAGCCGGGGCTGCCGCCGTTACAAGCGGGTCATAGGGGATGAAGGTGGCATCTTCCAAGACCTCGTGCGCGAGTCCGAGGTGCTTTGCGGTTAGCGTCGCAAATTCGGGTTCAGGATCGTCAAAGAGAGGCCGCCAACTAAAGGTAAAAGCCTTCAAACGCGTTTGTTGGCTGCTCCGCGAAGCCAACTGCGTTGCGATAGCACAAACAGATCCGGAATCCAGGCCGCCACTCAAGTAGAGCGAAAGAGGGGCATCGGGCATGCGATCGCGCACGGCCTGTTGAAGCAATTCGCGATAGGCTTCAATGTACTCTTCAGGATGGCGGAGCTGCAGCGGTTCCTCGATAGGCAAGCGCAGGAACTCTCTTACGGCGACGCGGCCACCTTCGAATTTCAGGAGGTGTCCCGGAGCCAGCCGGAGAATATCGCGATAGACCGTGCGCGTGAAATCAGCAGAACGGCCGCCAAGAAGGAAATCCCCCAGAAAGTGCTCGTCGAATTCCCTGGAGATTTCTGGAACCTCGTGGAGAGTTTTTAAAGTATTGCTGAAACAGAAACCACCGGCCACATGCGCGTAGAAAAACGGATGTCCCCCGATGAAATCGCGCGCGCACCAGAGGCGCTTTTCCATGGCATCCCACAGGGCAAATGAAAAATCGCCGAGGAGATGTTGCAGGGAACCTTCGCCCCATTGCTGCCAGGCAAGGAGTAGCAGCTCCTCATCCGTTGGATCGCGGGCGAGGGCGGCAAGGCTGCCGGAAAGGCTGCGGAGCAAATCGTCGCGCGCATCCAGCCGCACGTGACCGAGCATGAAGAAGCGGCCGTCGAGTGTCACGGGTTGTTGCTGGGCGTGCCTGCCGGGGTCGGTCTGTAAGAAGGCAAAGCTGCAACCCCAACCATCTCGCGCCCAGACGTTCGTGCCATCCGGGCCGCGAAAGCTGAGTTTTGCGGCGAGTCCAGAGAGCCAGCGCTGGTCCACCGCTGGCCCGTCCGGTCGCAGGATGCCGAAGAAGCCGCTCACGGCTCCTCCTTTGGCGGGCCAGGAAAGTTACTGTCAAATGGAACGTAACGTTCATGGACCTCTTCCAACTGATTGAGGGCTACGCCTTCATGTTCCACCCAGGCATGCGCTTCGAATGGCGCCGTCTGTTTCGGAATTCCAATTCGTACGCTGGCGGAAATTCCCTGAACGTTTAGCAAGTACCAGAGGGTCAGAGATTCCTCCAGGCAGCCCGCACGGGGCATGGCGTAATGGACGGCGGCGCGGACCATGCGGCAGGTCTTTTCCACGACTTCCATGCTGGTGACGGATTCGGGCAGAGATGGGTGGCCCCGTTGCAATCGGACTTGCAACCATTCCTGCGTCTTCCCGAAACCGCGCAGGCGGAGTGATACGTTTAGGAGAAGAAGCAGCACCGTGGCGCGCCGAAACAACCTGCGCGCTTCGGGATCCAGCGCCCTATACCGCTGGAATGGTTCCCACATTGTCGGCGGCAACACTGAGCAATCCGTTTTCCAGGAGGCGGCTCAACAGTTCGGTGAGATTTGCGCGCAGAAGATCGGGCTCAACCTCGAACTCTTCCAAAAGCTGGGCGTATGCGGCGTCAACGCTGGGAGCTGCCGTGACCAGTTGCCACATGCGCGTTCCCGTGGCGTCCAGGCCAAAGTACTTTTCCGTTTCGAGATTCAGCATGACGGATTCCCCGTCGAGATGACGGACAAGCACATGCTTAGGAACCACCACGCGATTTGCGAATTGCACCATCCAGTGTTGCTCCTGATCCGGCAAGCCCGGGGACGGCTGGGCGCCTCGGGGTCGGCGAAAAGCTCCGCGAGTATCTTACCGGGGATTGGCTGCGCAAGCCATGCGGAGACCGGCGGAACCCGTTCGCGGCGCATTGTCTAATTTCTCCAGACAGGCTATAAAATCAAGCGTGTCTGCTCCCGCCATCTTAATTGATTCGCTTGAGAAGTGGTTCCCGCCGACGTATAGCGGGTGGCGCGCGTTTCTGCAGCCATTTAGTGCGCCCACTTCCCCGGCATTGCGCGGCCTGTCGTTCGAGGTCAAGCAGGGCGAGGCGGTTGCCCTGCTCGGGGCAAACGGAGCCGGGAAAACGACGCTGCTGCGAATTCTGGCGACGCTACTGCTGCCGACGCGCGGTACGGCGCAGATCGCCGGCCATGACGCGCAACGCGAACCAGCCGCGGTGCGGCGCCAACTCGGTTACCACGCGGGGAGCGATCTGGGGTTTTACGCACGCCTCACCGGACGGCAGAACCTGCGTTTCTTCGGGCGGCTTAACCATCTTTCCGATGCCATAATTAACGAGCGCACGCGAGCCCTTGGCGAGAGGTTCCAGCTTGGGAAAGCGCTGGATCGCCAGACGCGCTCGCTCTCTTCCGGCACGATTCAGCGGCTCAGCCTCTTGCGCGCGCTTCTTCATCAACCGAAAGTTTTGCTGCTCGACGAACCTACGCGCAGCCTTGATGCGATTGGCGCAGCGGAGTTTCGGCGTTTCCTGAAAACCGAGGTCCTTGCCGGGCAGGGCACTTCCCTCCTTTTCGCATCGCACTCCCTGCCGGAAATCGAAATCCTCGCCGATCGCGTGGCGCTCCTGCAGCAGGGCACACTGATTGCGTTTGATACGCCTGCCAAACTCAAGGCCAGGGCGGGGGCGCCATCCCTGGAAGAGGTTTTCTTCCGGCTTACGGGACGTGCCGTACCTCCCGACCTGGAGGCGCACCCGGCATGATGCGTGTCCTTCGCGATCTGTTTCTCTTTTTTCAACGCGACCTCCGGATCGCCAGTACCTACCGCAGCCCGTTTATCCTGGAGGCGATTGAAGCCCTGTTCGGCGCGACGCTGTTTTACTATGTGGCGGTTTTCGTGGATTCGCCGGAATTGCGCCAGGCCCTTCCTCATGGAAATACTTATTTTGCCTATTCGCTGGTCGGCTTCGTGTTTTTCGACTATCTGAGCGCGGCTCTGGACAGTTTCGATCGCAGCCTGGAGGAAGCCCGGAACACGGGAACACTGGAGCCCTTGCTAGTGACGCAGGTTTCCCTGCCGGTGATCCTGGTGGGGTCCGCGGTCTATCCTTTTGCGGCTACAACGCTGCGCATCGCCGTCTATCTCGGCTGGAGCGCTGCCCTCTTTCATTTCCCGTTGGGAGCAGCCAACTGGATCGCTGTGATTGCGGTGTTGCTGGCGTCGCTCCTGGCCTTTTCCGGCTTGGGGATTTTCTCCGCGGCTTATCTGCTGCTGTTCAAGCGCGGAAATCCGGCGAAGTGGTTTCTCCTGGGGATCTCCAGCGTGGTCGGTGGCATGCTCTTCCCCGTGAGCATCCTGCCCGGCTGGCTGCAGTTCATCGCAAAGCTAAATCCGATCACGTATGCCCTGGATGCCATGCGCGGCGCGCTGCTGGATGGCGCAAACCTAATGGGGATTGGCCGGCCGCTCCTCGTTCTCCTCTTGTTCGCCGCCATACTTCTGCCCACTTCCATGGTCGCCTTCTCCTGGGCGCTCCGCCGGACGAAGACCACGGGCACGCTCACCCATAGCTGAGTAATAAGCCAAACGAGAAGCTGGCGGAACACACTGACGGCGGGCATTCACGCCCCGGCGAGTGGAAGGTCGGCTCGCAATTTTGAGGAGAACTCGGACCGCCGTGGAACGAATCGCGAAAAAAAGACCGGCCCAGCGAGCGCAGAGCCGGTCTCACTGATGCGATTTAATTGGTGGAATTACGGCTTCTTTTTCTTTCCGCCGACTTTGGTTTCGATGCCACCGGTGAGCTGGTTCACTTGTTCCAGACCGTCCTTAGCCTGCTTGCCCCAGGGTCCGTTGGGGTCGAGTTCAATGGCCTTCTGGTAGGCCTCCACGGTTCCCGGTTTCAATGTGACTTCGTATTTGTCGCCCACTTGCTTGTAATCGGCAGAGGCCACGAGACATGCGCCTAGCAAGTACCAGGCTTGCGCATTCTTGGGATCCACCTCGGTCGCCTTCTTAAAAGGTTCGACCGCTTCTTGCATCTTTCCCACCTGGTAAAGGCTGATTCCGAAATTACGCCAAGCAAGGCCAGCGTTCGGTGGATCAAGTTCAGCGCTCTTGGTATAGGCGGCGCGCGCGTCATCCATTTTGCCGGCGCGCGCAAGCACGTTACCGAGATTATTGTAATAACCCGCGTTGTCCGGCTTGGCCGCTACGGCCTGCTGGTAGGCGCTGATGGCATCATCATTACGCCCCGCCAGATCGTAGGCCTCACCCATGCGGGCCCAGAAGAGATGGTGGTTGGGGTCCTTTTCCGGGGCTACTTTCTGGGCTTCCTGAAACTCGGCGACTGCCTTGTTGGAAAGGTCGAGAATATTCTGCTTGGCTGCGTCGCGCTGGTCGGCGGGAGTGGTGGCAAGAGCTGCCTTTGCGGCGCGTTCCTGATCCAGAATGGCCACGCCGTTATTGAAGTGCTCTTTCATGCCGGCAGTTTTCTGCTGGTCTTCCTTTTGCTTTTTGAGTTCGGCGGCAGCATTAGGGTTCTGCTTTTCCAGAAGCTCCTTGAAGTTCACATTCACGTCTGCTGGCGTACCGCTCTGGACCATCGTCGGCATTTCGAACGGCTTTTGCATCTGGGGAACCACAATGGTGACCGTGTACTTCCCTGATCGGAGGGTATTGAATACGAACTTGCCGCTTGCGTCGGTCTTGGTTTCCTGGGTGTTGCCCTGTTCGCCTTTGATTTTGATGGACAGGTTGGCGAAAGGCTTGCCATCAAAATCCATAATAGTTCCTTGAATCTTTCCGTCATACTGTGCGGTGGCCCGCGGTGCGAAGAAGCTGATGAGCGCAAGCGTCAACAGCGCGGCGAGCGTGTACGCCTTCACTGATTTCAACATGCTCCATTCTCCTTTTGTCTCTGAGGAGCGCCAGCCCCGGTTCTCCGGCTGGTTTCCCCTATTATCACTCATCTGCGGCCGATTCCAATGACCAGCATCACAATTCCGTGGTTTTCGCTTTAGCCGCCTGGCGGTACGGGACCGGGTCAGGGACACCGGCTTCCGCAAAAGCGCGGAGCCGCAACAGGCAACTGTCACAGGCGCCACACGCCAGTTCTTCTCCTTGGTAGCAGGACCACGTCAGGTGAAGCGGCGCCCCCAGCGCCAAACCCCGGCGGATGATCTCACTTTTCTTCATACTGATGACCGGTGTAACCAGCATGATGTGGGATTCGGGGCGCGTGCCCACGCCTACCAGCTCTTGAAATATGCGGTAGTATTCCGGCCGGCAATCGGGGTAACCGGAACTGTCTTCCGCAACCGCGCCGATGAAGATGGCCTGGGCGCCGATGGCCTCCGCCCAGCTCACCGCGACACTCAGAAAATGGGCATTGCGAAACGGCACATAGGTCACGGGAATTTCGCTTCCGCCGGGACCAGGAGCGCCCAACTCATTCTGTGGCACGGCAATTCTCTGATCCGTCAGGGCAGAGCCCCCGATGGCGCGGAAATGATCCAACTGAACGACCAGCCGCTCACTCACGTCGTAGAAATCGGCAATCTCATCGAACGCGCGCCTCTCGCGCTTTTGCGTTCTTTGCCCGTAGCAGGCATGCAGCATAGCAACATTCCCGGCGCCGTGTTCTTCCAGGGCGATGGCAGCGCAGACGCACGAATCCATGCCACCGCTCAACAGCACGATGGCCTTGGCGCGATTCGTCATGCTCTCCCCTCCCTCGACATTTCCCTTAGACACCCCGCATGGCCGCGTCCCACACGATTTTGTGCAATTGCAAGCCCAGGCGGACCGGCAAGCCGTCTGCCAGGATCCATTCGACCAGTTGCCGTGGCTGCAGACCAAGCCACTTTCCCTGCGGATCTTCATTCACCGGAGAAAAAACCACTTGATTGACGCACTCGGCAAGCCGGTGGGCACGCGTAAACTCACGGGCAAACTCGTAATCCCGGCGGCTGGAGATTACGAACTTGACTTCGTCCCTGGGAAGCAATTCGTCGAGGTTGCGCGGATCGAACGTATCGGGTTCGCCGGAATCCGGGCATTTGACGTCCACAATCTTGATGACTTCCTTGGGCAGGCTGCCGATGAATCGCTCGCCACTCGTTTCAATCACGACCTCGTATCCCGCCGCAAGAAGTTCATCGGCCAGAGGATAAATTTCCTCCTGGAGCAGTGGTTCGCCCCCCGTGAGCTCAACCAGCGGCACCGACGCTTTGGCAGTGGCGGCACGCCCGCTGAGAGAGTCAACGCGCGCCAGGACTTCTTCTACGCTCATTTTTTGGCCACCGTGAAAGGCGTAGGCTGTGTCACACCAGACGCAGCGCAAATTGCACCCCGTCAAACGGACGAAGATGCAGGGAAGGCCGGCGCGGGTACCTTCGCCCTGAATCGATTTGAAGATTTCCGTAATGTGCATAGGACGCAGAAAATCATTTGAAAGAACGCTACTGGCCGGTGGTTTTGGCCTTCTTTCCCGAACGGCGTGAAAGCCCGTAGATGCCGCCGAAGAAAAGCACCATGGCGATGACGAGGCGCGGGTAGCCCGGCGCAATTCCCATGAGATGAAGCACAAGAATGTATCCTGCGGCCACCAGCAATGCGGGAATCAGAATGATGAGCAGTGAGCGGTTCATGGCTTCCCTCGAGGGGTGCGAACTTCAGACCCCTGGCCGGTAGCGCGCCCAGGCCGTGTCTGTCTCCCAGATGACTATGTCGGTTACGCGGGCGTCGCCGGGCAAATCCGTCAATTGGCGCGTGACTTCGTCATAAAAATACTTTGCCATGTTTTCCGCGGAAGGATTCACGGTTGTAAAGGGCTCCAAGTCATTGATGAACTGATGATCCAGCCGTTGAACGACGTTGCGGATTACGCGCTTCAATTCCGTGAAATCGATGAGCAGGCCGATGGAATCGAGTTGCGGCCCTTCCAGGGTAATCTGTACGCGGTAGTTGTGCCCGTGCGGGTTCTCGCACTTCCCCTTGTAGCCGCGCAGGGCGTGCCCTGACGAAAAGGTCTCTTCCACGCTGACTTCAAACATGTGCTTGCTTTCTTCCCCTGGCGTCACAACGCCTGAACTGGCTTCAGCCTGCCTGCCTCACGCCCCTTGGTTTGCGGGCTGGATTTGCCGCGGATAAGAATCGCCCGACCTCCGTCAGATCGTGCGTCCTCCGGTAAGGCGGCAGCGAGTCCAGGAAAATTTTACCATAGGGCATACGTTGGATGCGTGTATCGAGCAGCGCCAGGACGCCGCGGTCTGTTTTGGCTCGAATAAGCCTGCCAAAGCCCTGTTTGAGGGCCAGAACTGCCTGGGGCACCTGGAACTCTGCGAACGGATTGCGCCCCTCTTCCTGCAATGCTTTGACGCGCGCGGCGACGATGGGGTCGCTGGGAACCGCAAACGGCAAGCGGTCAACGATGACGCAGGAAAGCTGTTCCCCGGGTACATCCACGCCCTGCCAAAAGCTGGCGGTAGCGAAAAGGACAGCGTTCGGAGTGTTCTTGAAGCGCTCGAGAAGCACAGAGCGCGGGGCCGTGCCTTGCAGCAGTAGTGGGAAATCGAGCCGTTCGCGCAGCCGTTCGAACAAATCATGCATCTGGGCATAGCTGGTAAACAGGCAGAAAGCGCGGCCCTGGCTGAGTTCCAGCAAATCCGCGAGTTCGTCGGCGGCCTTCGGCGCAAAACCGGGGTCGCGCACGTCGGGCATTTTCTGAGGGAGATACAAGAGCGCCTGCTCTTCATAGTGGAATTCAGGCGGAAGGCCGCTCTCCTTCACGTAGTCCAGGCCGAGGCGCTGGCGGATGAAAGCGAAGCGTCCGCCCACGGTGAGTGTCGCTGAAGTGAGAATCACCGTGTCGAAGGGCTCAAAGAGGCGCTCGCGCAAAATCTGGCTGACGTCGATCGGGGTGGCCGCAAGGAACACGCCCTTGTTCCTGCGCTCGAACCAGTAAACGTAGTTCTTCTCGTTGGACTCGAAGAGGAATGCCAACTCCTGGCGCACTTCAAAACTGCGGCGCGCGATGCGTAGGAGCTCTTCGGGTTTCTGGGTGAGCGCGGCGAATTCCGTCTCCATGCCCTTCAAGGCGTTGATCAGCGCGTCGTAGCCTTCGCGGTTCTGCTCGAGGAAGGCTTCGCGCTCGTGCCGGGAAAATGGGAAGCGGCCATCGCGCGGTGGAAATGCGTCGAAGAAGTTACGGCTCTTCTCTCGGATGCGCTGGGTGCGGCGAAGGAGTGTGGGAGTTCCCTGATGCGTCAAGCGCATGGCGTGGTCGGCGTCGCGCGCCAGTTCCTCGAAGCGGAAATTGGAGATTTGCTGGCCAAAATAGTCGCTGGCGACATCTTCCATCTCGTGCGCTTCGTCGAATACGACGGCGGAATACTCGGGAAGGATGCTGCCGAAATCGTCTTGTTTCAGGGCCAAATCCGCGAAAAAGAGGTGGTGGTTGACGATGATCAGGTCCGCGTCCTTGGCCCGCTGGTGCATCGCGGTCAGGAAACACTGCTGAAATTCGGGGCACTTCTGGCCGGTGCAGGTGTCGCGCCGTGCGTCAATGCGCGTCCACAATTCGGAATCGTCCGGCAAAAAGGTAAGTTCCGTGCGGTCGCCTGTTTCCGTCAGGCGGGCCCAGTCCTTGATCTGCCGGAAGGCATCCACCTCTTCCATGCCGCGCAAAACGGGCTGGTCCGCCATGGCGTGCATTTTTGCCAGGCAAAGAAAGTTTGAGCGGCCTTTCATCACCGCGACCTTGAGTTGCGGGGCAAAATGCCTTTGCAAAAAAGGAACGTCTTTCTGGTAGAGCTGTTCCTGAAGAGATTTGGTGGCCGTGGAGATCACCACCCGGCGGCCGCTGCAGATTGCCGGGAGCAGATAGGCCAGAGTCTTGCCCGTGCCGGTACCTGCTTCCACGATGGCGTGGTGGTGTTTCTCGAAGGCGTCGTGCACTGCTTCCGCCATTTCCAGTTGCGCGGGACGGTGTTCGTAGCCACCGATCATGCTTTTTTCGAGGAAGCCGCCGGGACCGAAGATTGCGGCCATGGTGGGTTGCGCGCTGTGCGCTTCTTCCTGGCCCTGTGTCGAGAATGCTGCGGAAGCATGGCCCGCTCGTGCAGGGTTAAACTCATCTGGCATCGAGACCGAATGGCCTTCGACGTCGTGCGCGCGCGCCTCTTCCTCCAGCGGCACGTACACGCGTTCGGCAACCGCTTCTTTGCGCTTTTTGTCTGCCTGATGGAAAACCGACTTGGAGGTGCGTTTTGCCAGAGAGCCTGCCCAATCTTGGGGAATCACAGCCTGAATTCGTAACGATAGCACATCCCGCGCAGCCATTCTTGCGGCGGCGCCCGCGGCAAACTAACGCGCTGTAACCGGCCCCTCGGCCACAACGTCAACATAATAGGTGAATATGCGCCGGGTTCGTTCTCTCCACGGGACACCGCTGCCGAGGCTCCTCGCCGCCGCTTTAGCACTGCTGCTGGCATCGCCTGCCGGTGCGTACGACTTCCCACTCACCTCGAGCGCCATCCGCGACGCGTATTTCCTGGGAATTCGGCAGGGCAGCCTGGATGCGGAATTCCGCGCGAAATATGCACGAGCCGTGCCGGAGCTTAAACAAGGCAACTGCATCACGCAAATCCGTATCGAGACGCCGTTCCTGCAGGTCGCGGATTTTGTAAGCTCCGTGCCGAATTACAGTTCCCAGGATGCGGTCAAGGCGTTCTACGGGAAACCCATGGTGCTGCGGATCTTTCTGGACATCTGCTACATGCGAGAAGCTCCGCCGCCAAATTCTGTGCAGATCCAAGTGCTGCAGAACAAAAAGACGGTGGCGCCGTTCACCGATACGCGCACCGCATTCGCCGAGCGCTTTTCCGAGGAATCGTTTCTTCTTCCCAATGGCGAGAAGGCCGTGCTGGAGTTCAACCCGCAAAAAATCGACTCTTCCACGCTGACACTTCGCATGGCTACGCCAGACGGGCAGCACGCCGAATGTACGTTTGATATGCAATCGATCCGCTAGTTGCGACGAGCAAAACCGAGGGCATGTCCGTGGCGTAGCGTGCGCTTGCCCCTTTAACAGTTGGACACAAAGAGATTTGAATACAGCTCAAGCGCGTCCCGGAAGCTAAAATTCTGTTCGGGGATTCCCCGGCCATCTTTCCCTCCCGATGCGGCGTCTAAATTTGGCGTGGGGTGTTAGCATGAATTCAAAGCGTGCCCTTTTCCTTCTTGGAATCACGGCGGTTTTTCTCTTCACTTCCTGCAGCGGCCAGAAGAACGTCTGCACCGTGAATTGCGGTGGGGGCGGTAACGCACAGCTGACCATTTCTCTCTTCGATACTCCGCCCACAGGTACAAATGTCTTGAGCTTCACACTTCCGATCGCTGGCATCAGCCTGACGCCTTCTGCCGGAAGTCCTCAGCCTGTGACGACAGCGCTCTCCTCTGTGGAAGTGACTCGGCTGCAGAGCGACTCCGCTGTCATCGCTGATCAGGCTTCCGTCCCCGCAGCAGACTACACCGCTATCAGCGTGGCGCTCGGCCCTACCAGCTCCACAAACAATCTCTTTATAAATACTTCCGGTTCTACTATCACTTATGGCACACACTCTTGCGTGAACGGGGCGATCTGCGCTCTCCCCGTCGGCGCAGTTTACACCATCTCCATCCCCCTAACGCTGAATCTAAGCGCAAACCAAAACCAGTGGATCGGACTCGATTTCAATCTGAACAAGGCGATCACTTCCTCCAGCGGCATTAGCGTGGATTTCTCCCAGACCGGTGTTCTCACCGCGACTACGACCACCCGGACAGGCGTCCCATCCGGGAGCGTCGACACCTTGGAGGACTTCACCGGCGTTGTAACCGCGTACACGGCCGGTAGCAGCATCACCGTTCGATCTGACATCCGCGGCGCATCGTTGACCGCGTCCCTTTCCACCAATACAGAGTACGATTTGGCGCCCTCCAGCTACAGCCTATGCCAAAGCACAGCATCGGCTTGTGTGACGGTAGGCAGCACGGTCAGTATGGACACTACTGTCAGTTCGAGCGGTACTTTCACCGCGACGGAAGTCGATGTGTTGGATGCAGTTGCTGCTGACGAAGTAGAAGGCATTATCTATCCGACCCAGACGGCCGGCGAGTACGGGATGGTCCTTGCAGACAAAGTTTCAGCCAGCGGGAACGCCACGCTTTCTGCGGCGACGGCCACCTATGGGAGCAGCGTTTTACTGACGCTCAATGCCACCAACTATTCCGTGGATACGAAAACGCTGTCTTCGCAGCTTTCGGCGCCTGCCGGCTTCTCGGGCAGCGGCGATCTGCTGGGCGGCCAGGTGGTGCGCGCTCAGATAACTGGCATATCCACGGACAACAGTGGCAATATCACGGCTTCAGCGAACAATCTGCTTCTTCGCTACTCTCGGCTTTCGGGCACACTGAACTCGGTTGCAGGAAATGTTTTTACGGTCGCGAGCCTGCCGGGCTACATTTATGCGTTGAATACGTCGCTGAGCAGCACGCCGCAGGTGAATACGTATCCAGGCCTGACGGTGTTCGACGGAATAACGGGGCTTACCGATTCTAGTATCGTGCCAGGCACAACCTCTGTTTCGTTTCGCGCACTCTATCTAAATCCTCAAAAGGCCACGTATCCGTTCCAAGCGGCCAAGGTCCGCGTACCCTAACCCACGGTTTTTTCCCGCCTCCGCAAAGGCGACGGGCCCCGGAAGTTCTGGGGCCCGTTTTCTTTTCCAAAGCTGCGCTGTAATCGCTTGATTACATTCCACCGACCGTGGTATTCGGCGGAAGCGGGTTGCCGAGCGGCGGTGTGGTTGGCACTGATGGAATATTGGGAGCGACCACGGGCTGCAGCCGGCGATAAACCGCCAGCGAAATCGCGCCCACACCCCAAAGAACTACCGCCAGCGCGGCCCAGAATCCAATGAAGGGAATGGCGGTGACGATGCGCACCAGGAGCACGCCCAGCGCCATGCGTCCCGCCAGCGGCCAGAATTCGGTCGTGCGGCCCAGAATCCACTGGCCAACGATGGTGCCCACCACGATCCCCGTGCACAGGAGCATGAATACGTAGAGAAACAAGGTGGAAAAGCCCAGCAGCAATCCGACAATCGTAACGCATGCAATGATCGCGGCGATGGGCAATCCAAAGGTGACCAGAGTACCCAATCCAAGCGCAGCTCCGTACTGTTCTCCGGCTTGCACCGTTTCCACGGCAAACCTCGGAAACAGTCCGTAGAGGACCAGCCCGAGCAGCACAAACGCCGCGGTCCAGATCAGCCGCCAGATGTAGTAGCCAACGCCACGCTCGTGATCGGTGTGGTGCTCGTGCTTTGTGAATTCGAGCGGTGAAGCCAGCTTGGCCTCATTCGAGACCGTGGCAGGCTTGTCGCCTTCAAAGCTGGCTTTTCCGTCAATCTCCGCGCCGGAACTGATGGCCAGCGATTGCCCCCTGGCCTGCAGGGAGCCGCCGATGAGCCCGGAGAGGTTGGCTTGATTGAAGAAAGCAACAAAGTCCCTGCCAATCTTGCCGTCCAGCGTCACCGATTGCGCGAATGCGGTAAGGCTATGTCCAATCTTTCCGTTGGAGTCCAGATTCAGCACTTCATTCATGGACAAAACATTTCGCTCGACGGTTCCGCTGATGGTGATGTTATTCGTGAAGGCGCGAATGTTTCCGTCCACCTGCCCCGAAACGCGCGTGGCTTGCGCAAAACAAATGACATCGCCGGTAACGTGGCCCGCAACGTCCAATTGCTGGCCGAAGGCGAAAACGTCCCCATCCACGGTGCCATCCACGCGGAGATGGTTGCCGGTCATGAAGAGGTCGCCTTTGATGTTCTCGTCTTTCGCGACCGTCACAGTATCGCCTTTGCGGAATTCGGTAGCGGACGCCGCCGGTGTTATCGCCAGCAGCAGTCCCAAACTGGCGAACACCATCGCCAACGCGGATCCCCTTCGGATGTATTTCCGGAAGGCAAAGGCGGCAGAACCCGCCAGGACAGCGAGAGCGAGAACCTCAAACAATGTGAACATGGATTGCCATCCTTTCCAAAACGCACCTTGGAAGACCAATAAACTGAGAAGATTTGTGCTGCCAAAACCAGCCTGCTCCAACTGCTGCTCCCAAGGCTCGATATAACCTGCATAAAGGGTATAAACACCGAGTACCGCCAAGCCAAACACCAGGCCCCAGATCCACTGCATCGAGCGCTTCACCGCCCCCCGAAACTCCGCCAGCCGCGTGGGAAGCGGTTCTTCCTGCTCCAGCATGGCGCGCGTCAGCAGCCGCGATTCGCGGTCCAGCGCGCGGAGAAGCGTCAGGCAGCGCGTGCAGGTCTGCGTGTGCAGCGACACTTCCTGCGCTCGTTCCCGGTCGAGTTGCCGCTCGACGTACAGCAGCAGCGTCATTTCATCCAGATGCTTGCCCGGAGTCATTTCGGTTTCGCTCAACGTGTCCCTCCCACGGCTAGCGCGCTGTTTTCTCCCAGCACCTGCCGGAGTTCGTGTCTCGCGCGCAGCAAGACTACACCAACAAACGCCCGCCGCACGCCCAGGGCGTCTGCAATTTCGTCGTAAGACATGTCCGAGTAATAACGCATGACCAGGGCCATGCGCGCCCGAGCGCCGAGTCTGCCCAGAGCCTTGCGCACTTCTTCGTTGCTGCGTTCTTCGATCAAGCGTTCCAGTTGGTTGGGATCGGGATGCTCCAAAGGCACGTTGTCAACATCATCGGTTTCCTTGTCCTGACGGCCTTTGCGGCGGCGCAACATGTCCCAGCAATGGTTGGCGGCGATTTTATAGAGCCAGGCGGTAAATGACCGGGTGGGGTCATATTGTTCCAGCTTGCCGCGCAACTTCATGAAAATCTCCATCGTGGCGTCTTCCGCATCCTCGTGCGTGGGCATCGCGCGCCGGCAGAAACGGAAAATCGCCGGGGCAAATTCCCGGTATAAGTCGCCCCAAGCATCGGCGTCCCCGGTCCGAGCCTGAACGATCAAATCCGTGGGTTCCGTTCTTCCCGGCACGCTCATTCGCCCTGGTCTCAGAGGTTCCATAACTTAATACGCAGCGGATCGCACAAAACTATCACGAATTGCAATGTAGGTTGAGCAGGGAGTGAGCGTTATTCAACAAAGCGATTTGCGGGAGGCGCGAGGCGGCGCTTGTCATAGAACAAGTCTCCTACTATCAATACGTTACAGGATTGTCGGGGATGGTAGGCGTGGAAAGGTTCAAAAGCCTGGCTGCCCAGCAAGCACGCTCGGCCGAGGAGCATGACTGCCTCTGCATCAGCGAACTGCAAGGAAAAAACAAAGCCCCGGCATGTGCTAGGGCTTTGTTGAATCGAGTCAGCGAGGTGGTTGATTAGAAAGTGAAATGTACCGCCACCTGCAGGTTGCGCGGCCCGCCACCCCCGAGGAACGGATAGCCGATGCCCACGTCGCCCGTCACCGTCAACGGATAATAACCGCAACCGCGACCGGCAGCGACTCCGTAACACGCCGTGCCCGCTGCGTCATTCCCCGTGGCGATTCCGTTGTAATCGGCTGCCGCAAGATATCCCGGATACAGAGGGCTGGCAAAGTTGGGATGATTGAACAGGTTGTACGCCTCAAGGCGCAGCTCCATATTCAATCTCTCAGTCAATTGGGTTTTCTTGAAGAACGAGAAATCGAACTGGCGGAAATTGGGTCCCACGAGCGAATTCCTGCCCTCATTTCCAAAGTGCATGGAGTTCACTCCAGTCGCGCTATTGAAAACACAATCGGTGGCGTAATTACCTAGCCCGTCGAATGTGCAGGGCACGGCAAAGGAGGTCAGGTCGAGGAAGTGTGTCGGGTCACTATAGTTGTATTTAATCGGGCCAACGATGTCGGGCTTCGGAAAGAAAGTGCCGCTACCATCGTAATCATCGTAGGTGAAGATCATATGAAAGGGTTGTCCGGACTGCACGGTAACGATGCCATTGACTCCCCATCCATTCCGAAGACGCTTGAGTGGACCTTCCTTGGCACTGGGAAGTTCGTAAACGAAATTCCACGCCAACCGATTGCGAGCGTCAAAGTTGGAGTTGCCGCGATTGCTGGAAAGATTGGTGCTGTCAGTGGGTTGCGCAGCGTTGGGCACATAATCCTCGCCGTCGCTGGCATCGTCAATGGAGTGGGACCAGGTGTAGTTGAGTGAGGAGGTTATGCCGTGCCAACTGTTTATCCTCCAATTCACCTGTAGGCTGTTATACGTGGAATTAGCGTCGCTCTGCTGCCAATAGGAAACGCTGCGGTAGGTGCTCCCATTGAGGGCGCCGGGGACACAGCATCCGAGCTCAGCGTAATCATACGCCGCAATTGTGGCAGCGCTTGGTTGGTTTAAATCGAGGAAGTCGAAGAGTTTGTGCCCATTGGAACCGACATAACCGATTTGCAGCACGGAAAACCTGGTGATCGATTGCTGCACGTTCAGGTTGAAGTTCTGGATGTAGGGCGTGCGGATGTGCGGGTCGACACCGAACGAGTCGGGCACCGGGCCGAAAGCTTGATAGACCGCTCCGTTGTTAACGCCATCAAACGCCAGGCCAGTGGGTGCCGAGGTCGTAATTTGTCCGGGACCTGGCAAACCGGAATAGGCGGGGCCCGGCGCGAAACTGGTGGTGTAGGGCAGATGACCGAGGAACATGTCCTGCGAGAAGGCATCATAGAAAATGCCGTAGCCAGCGCGAAGCACGGTCTTGCCCCTGCCCGTAACATCCCAGGCCACGCTGACACGCGGCGCCCAATTGTTGTAATCGGGCTGGTAAAGCCGTCCTGCCCCGACGGCAAAGATTGTGCCGTCGGTCGGATCAATATTGTCGAACAGGCCGTGTTTTTCCTGCACGATGCCAAAGTAGTCGTAACGCAAACCAAGGTTGAAGGTCAGATTGCGATTGAGCCGCAAGTTGTCTTGCAGATAAAACGCATGTGAATTCTCGAAGGTGTTGCGATTGCTGTCTCCGGCATTTTGGCTGTTTTTGCTGCCGCCACCCGTCGGTGTTCCGGCAAGAAAATCCGCCAGCGTATCGAAATTCAAACGTCCTCGATAGTTGCGATCGAAATTCTGGGAAATGGAAGTCCGGCGGAATTCGTAACCAAATTTGATGTCGTGCTTGCCTGCCTTCCAGGAAATGTTGTCGATGTAGTGCCAGTTGGAGTCCACACGGTTCCTCGGATCGCCTTTATCGGCGCCCAATTGCGGAAAACTGGAATCGGAGATGGTCATGACCGGCAATCCGAAGTTGAAGGGATTGTTGGCGTTCGGCGTGTCCGCGCCGACGGTGTCCAAACCGATGGAGGACGGATCAAAACTGCGATCTTCGGGATAAAACCCTTCCGCAAATCTGTTCCATCCCAATCGGGCCTCGTTCACGATAGAAGGAGTAAGGACGCTCACAAAGGAAATCGAGACAAGCTGGACGCGCGTGGGCGTATAGGTGTTGTAGCCCGGAACAAGCCCGCCACCGCTCAAAGCCAGTGGAAAGTTCTGCGTGCTATCCCCAAGGTAATAGCGGCCGGTAAGGAGATTGTCTTTATTGATGTTGTGATCCACTTTCATGATGGCGCTATCCACGCGATTCGTGAAGGGAGTGGCCAACGTGGTATTGGTCCCGCCGTTGTCGTAGCAGTCTGGGGGATTTGTGCCGCTCGGCGCAGGCCAGGCCTTGCCAGCACTGATGAGCTTTTCAATAACGGGGTTAATCCCGGTTTCTGGTGTATTGTCGATGATGTTTTGGGCTGTTGGTACGCACGCGGTACTGCTTTGCGCTCCACTCTCGCGCGTGCCCTCGTAATCGGCAAAAAAGAAAGTTTTGTTCTTCACAATCGCTCCGCCCAGGGAACCGCCAAACTGATTATTGTGGAAAGGCTGCTTGGGACCCGAGTCGACGGTATTGAAATAGTTCCGCGCATCCGCAACAGTGTTGCGGAGAAATTCCAGCCCCGAGCCGTGCCAACTGTTGGTGCCGCTATTGGTGACGATGTTGATCACGGCGCCGCCGCTGCGGCCATATTCGGCCTCGAAGTTGGAAGCCACGCGAAGTTCGGCGATGGCTTCAACCGGGAGAATGGTGGCGGGCGTGCCGAATACACCGGCTTCGTTGATGGCCGGGTCGTTTCGATAACCGTCGTTCATATCCGTGCCGTCAAGCAGGAAGTTGTTGGAGCGGCCCCGGGCACCGTTGACGGAAAAGGTGCCGTAGGAGCCGGGCGAGTCTGAGATTTCGTCGGGGGCACCGGTCACTCCAGGCTGCATAAAGATCAGCTTCTGGTAATCGCGACCGTTGACGGGCAGGGTGTTCGCGATCTTCGCTTCGACAACTCCACCAAGAGTATTGGATGTGGAGTCCACCATGGGGAGGGCCTCACCCTGGACTTCCACCGTCTGTGCGAGTTGGCCCGGTTGCAGGGTGACGTCTGCCCGACGCTCACCGCCAGCATCCACATGGACGCCGGTGACCACGCCGCTCTTAAAGCCTGCCTTCTCGACGGTGATGCTGTAATTGCCGATGGGAAGCTCGGGAACGGAGTAGCTGCCGTCCTCGAACGTAGTTACCGTGCGTACCAGTCCCGTATCCACATTCTTGATGGTGATTGTGGCGCCGGGTATGGCGCCGCCGGATGAATCAATGATCGTACCGAGGATGGTGCCGCGGAAGGTCTGGGCCGTAGCGCTTCCAGCAACGAGAGCCAGCAGAGCGAGTAGGAAACAGCCGAATAAGAACAGCTTACGGATAGACCTCTTCATCGTGAGCTCCTTCAAACATTCGAATGTCTTCTCGATCCCCCCGAGATTTGGGACGCTCCCCCCGAGAAGCACCCCGGGACACCATGAGATAGGGTTAGAGAAACATACCCATCTCGGCTGGGATAATCAAGAAATTCCACATCAAATTTTTCTATTCAACCGATGCGCGGGACCGCTGCGTCCAGGAGCCGTTTCTGGCGCCTAAGAGCGGGATTCAGGGAGTCCGCGGCGGCTCGCTAGTTCCGCAGTGATGCGCTACATTGGAAGATTGCAATACGGTGCAGCAGCCGCTCCGTGGCACGCAAATATCTCCATGGCAGAAAAACTTCCATCGCTGGTGATTGTCGGGCGCCCCAATGTGGGCAAGTCCACGCTCTTTAACCGCCTGACGGGCACGCGGCGCGCCATCGTCACCGACGAGCCCGGAATCACGCGCGATCGCATGTATGGCAAGTCCGAATGGCGCGGGCGCACCGTGGAAGTGGTGGACACGGGCGGAATCGTTCCCGATGACAAGGCCCTGATCCCCACGGAGATTTTGCGGCAGGCCCGCGTCGCCTTTGAAAACGCCGCTCTTCTGGTTTTGGTGGTGGATAGTCAGGAGGGGCTCACGCCTCTCGATCAGGAATTGGCGCGGCTTTTGCGCACCACCGGGAAACCCTTTGTGGTGGCGGTCAACAAGGTCGATTCGCAGATGCAGGAGCCTCTTGCCGGCGCATTTTATTCACTGGGTGTCCCGGTATTCCCGATTGCAGCGGAGCACGGCACCGGCGTGGACGACCTTTTGGATGCAGCGCTGGAGCAGTTTTATGGCAAGGGAACGGATGCCTCCCAGCAGGCTGCGGCTGATTCCGGCGACACGTCTGAGAAAGAGGCCAAGCCCATCGAGATTGCCATCATCGGGCGGCCAAACGTTGGTAAATCCACGCTGCTGAATCAACTGGCGGGCGAAGAGCGTTCCATCGTTTCGCCGATCCCCGGAACCACGATGGACAACGTGGATACCGATGTGGTGCGGAACGGTCGCACCTACCGCTTCGTGGACACCGCCGGAATTCGCCGCAAGGGCAAGACCAAGCTGGTGGCGGAGAAGTTGAGCGTGGTGATGGCGCGGCGAGGTCTGGAGCGCGCGGACGTGGCCATTCTGTTGATTGATGGCGAGCATGGAGTGACGCAGGGCGACGCCACGATTGCCAGTTATGCGGAGCAGTCGGGACGCTCCGTGATCATCGTGGTGAACAAATGGGATCTGGCGGTGGAGGCAGCGCAGCGCGCCGCGGATGAGTCCGCGAAATCTTCGCGCGGCAAGGCCAAACGAGCCGAAGGCACAGCCCCGCCCCGCATCGTGGATAAAGGCAAACTGCTGGTTGAATATGAAGAGATGGTGCAGGAAAAATTCAAATTTCTGAGCTACGCCCCCATTGTGTTTCTTTCCGCAAAAACGGGCGAGCGCATACAGAAACTCTTCCCGCTGATTGACCAGGTCGCCGCCGCGCGCATCCGGAAAATCTCCACCGGAGAATTGAACCGCTGGCTGAAAGAGGACGTGGATTTGCAGCGCGCCACCAATCCAAAGGCTCGGCCAGTGCGCATCTATTACATGATCCAGGCCAAGGTGGCGCCGCCGGTGTTTCTTCTGTTCACCAACCAGAAAAAGCCCTTGCATTTCAACTTTGAGCGTTTCCTGGAAAATCAGTTGCGCGCGAAGTGGGATTTCATGGGGACGCCGGTGCGGTTCGTGCAGCGGTTGCGCAAGCGTGGAGACCGCTCCGCACCTTCAAGCGAAGAATAAGCTGGCCGCCGCTCCCAGCCGCTGTAGATGAGCACTATCCCTTCTGGTAGACTCACACCGTTAACGCGGGAATTGCCACCGCGCTCTGAAGATGAACAGCGCAGCCACTGTGGTCACCGAAGAAACGCGCCTCTACCGCATTGGTGAGGTCAGCCGGATCGCGGAGTTAAAGCCGTTTGTGCTGCGCTACTGGGAGACGGAGTTTCCCATGTTGCAGCCGGTGAAGAGTCCCCGCGGGCACCGGCTGTACCGCCAGGAAGACGTGGACCTGGTGCTGAGGATCAAGCGCCTGTTGTACGACGAAGGATTCACGATCGCCGGGGCGAGACGCCACTTGCGGGAACTGGCGGGAAATGGAGCGCACGGTGAAGTTGCCCTCGAGAATGTGGCGCACAACACGGCGACGGCGCCCGCCGCACACCTCAATCGCAAACTGCTGCTGGACCTGCGGGATACGCTGCGCAGTTTCTTGACGCTGCTCGAAGGCAAGTGATACCGTTTAGATGGATGCACGCGGCCGAAATGCCTAGCCGCGACGGTCGGGGCGTAGCGCAGCCTGGTAGCGCGCACGCTTGGGGTGCGTGAGGTCCCCGGTTCAAATCCGGGCGCCCCGACCATTTTCCTCCTGGGTGAAGCCCGCCACGGGCCGCCTTTCAGATTTGAATCTGGTCTACCTATCTTCTGCCTGATAGCTTGAAATAAGTGCGGCACGCTGCGCGTCGCGGTCAACCCCCGTATCGGATTACAATGATAGTTATCGAGAGTGTGTGCGAACGTGAAAAAACCTAGTGTGTTGTTGACGAACGACGATGGATACCAAGCCGTGGGCTTGCGCGCGTTGGCCGAGGAATTGAAGGACTTTGCCCACGTGAGCATCGTGGCGCCGAGTTGGGAACGTAGCGGTGCGGCGCAATCGTTGACGCTGCGCCAGCCCATCGTCTGCCACAGGATTGCCGAGCACGAGTGGGCCGTGGACGGCACGCCCGCGGATTGCGTAATCGTCGCGCTGCACAAATTGCTTCCCGAGCTGCCACAACTCGTTATCTCCGGCATCAATCACGGCGCGAATCTGGGCGAAAACGTGTATTACTCCGGCACGGTGGGCGCGGCACGAGAGGCCGTTATCCATCATGTGCACGGATTGGCAGTGTCGCTCTGCTCCAAGAAAGTGAACGCGGATTTTGCTCCGACGGCAAGCCTGACAAAGCAAGCGGCAAAGCTCATCCTCAGCGAAGGCCTGCCGGAGCAGGTGCTGCTGAACATCAATGTGCCCGACGGCTGGAAAGGTGCGGTGCGCTTCACGCGGCAGTCCAGGAAAATTACACGCACGGTGTTGCGCGAAGGCGAAGACCCCAGGGGGCTCCCGTATTTCTGGTTGAGCGAGCAGCGCATCGACCGGGACATGGAATTGGACGCGGATTCCGATTATGCAGCGATCTTCGCGGGCGATGCCTCCGTGACGCCCTTGCACCTGGATCCGACGCATGCGGAGTCGTTGAACCACTTGTCGCACTGGGCGGCAAAACTGGGCAGATTATAGCCAACCGACAGCTTTGAACCCCGAGCCGGATTAGTTAGGATGGCGGTACGATGACCGGTTCCGCGACATACGATGTTGTCGTTGTCGGCGCGGGCGTTTTCGGCGTCTGGACAGCCTGGCACCTGGCCAACCGGAAACAACGTGTGCTGATTGTTGATTCCTACGGCGTAGCGCATTCGCGAGCAAGTTCCGGCGGCGAGAGCCGCATCATCCGCATGGGGTATGGCGCGGACGAGATTTACACTAGGTGGTCGCAACGCTCGCTGGCGCAATGGAAAGAGCTATCCGCGGCAACCGGCCCGCCGCTTTTTCATCCGACTGGCGTGCTTTGGCTGGCAGGCGAGGATGACACGCGGCTGCGTGAATCCGCGGCTACGCTGAAACGTTGCGGCATTCGCCAGGAAGTGCTGGAACACGGAGTACTCGAAGAGCGTTACCCGCAAATGAATTTTGCCGGAGTCACGCGGGGTCTGCTGGAGCCCGAAAGTGGCGTGTTACTGGCAAGGCGGGCGGTGGCAAGCGTCCTGGAAGAAGCCACCTGGCGCAAGGCGCGGTTCATGATTGCTCATATCTTGCCCCCTAAGAGTGACAAGCCGCTGCATTACGTCGAGGCTGCCAACGGCGAGCGATTTTCCGCCGGGCAATTTGTCTTTGCCTGCGGGCCGTGGCTCGGCAAAGTATTTCCCGAACTCCTGGGGCCGCGCATTTTTCCGACGCGCCAGGAAGTCTTTTTCTTTGCCTCCCCTCCCGGGGACTCCCACTTTGCACCTCCCGCATTGCCCACGTGGTTCTTTCAGGCCGATGATGTGTACGGGATGCCGGACATTGAGGCGCGCGGCTTGAAGCTCGCTTGCGACACGCACGGCGAACCAATCGACCCCGATACGCAATCGCGGCTGGCAACCCCGGAAGGGTCTGCCTGGGCGCGCGAGTATGTTGCCAGGCGCTTCCCGGCCCTGAAAGATGCTCCGATTGTGGAGACGCGCGTCTGCCAGTATGAGAACACCTCGAACGGCGACTTCCTGATCGACTGCCACCCCGACATTCCCAACGTGTGGCTCGCCGGAGGAGGCTCCGGCCATGGCTTCAAACACGGCCCTGCCTTTGGCGAATACCTGGCTGGGCGGCTCTGCGGCGAGCTGCCGGAAGAGCCCCGATTTTCCCTGGCCAGCAAGGCCACGCGGCAGAATCGCACGGTATACAAGGGGGCCCAGTGATTCTCGCGAAACTTTCCCGCGTGGAATGCGTCCTTTTCATTAGCAGGGGGGAAGCTCGAAGTTTGCTCGCACTGTTCTTGTACCTGTCTGGCTAGGAGGAATCATGCAAGGAAATCGAAGGGGAGCCGCCTGCACCATATTGTCGCTGCTCCTGCTGGCCCTGGGGGCTGCTGTGCCACGGCGCGCGGCCGCCTCACCGGATGAATTCCACGTTCCCGTGGAATATTACAAGCTGCCGAACGGCCTGCGCGTGGTTCTCTCGCCGGACCATACAGCGCCAACGGTCTGCGTCGGCGTGTACTACCGCATCGGCTTCCGGATTGAGCCGCGGGATCGCACCGGCTTTGCGCACCTGTTCGAGCACATGATGTTCCAGGGCTCGCAGAATCTCGGCAAGATGGAGTTCATCAAGCTGGTGCAATCGAACGGCGGCATCCTGAACGGCTCGACGCGATTCGATTTCACCAATTATTTCGAAGTGATGCCCTCCAATAAGCTGGAGACGGTGTTGTGGGCCGAAGCCGATCGCATGAACGGCCTGGCTGTTACGGATGAAAACCTGAAAAATCAGCAGGGCGTAGTGGGCAACGAAGTGAAGGTAGCGGTCTTGAACGCACCCTATGGCGGCTTTCCCTGGATTGACCTTCCCATGGCCGCAAACACCAACTGGTACAACGCGCACAATTTCTATGGCGACCTTTCCGATATCGAAGCCGCCAAGCTCCCGGAGGTGAAAAAATTCTTCGACACCTACTACGCGCCAAACAATGCCGTGCTGGCCATCGTTGGCGATATCGATCCGGCCGAAGCGAAAAAACTCGTCGAGAAGTATTTTGGCCCGATCAAGGCTTCACAACTTCCGCCGCAACCCGATCTGACCGAACCACGCCAGGAAAAAGAGAGGCATGTGAACCGCAAGGATCCCCTGGCGCCGCGGCCCGCCATCGCCGTGGGTTACCACATGCCCGAACGCAATACGCCCGAATATTACGCATTGGGTTTGCTGTCGGAGATGTTGATCCAGGGCGACGATGGCTTGTTTCGCCAGGAACTGGTGCAAAAACGCGGCCTGACGGACAGCGTGGATGGCGGCATCAATCTTCTCGGCAACATGTACGATTACCAGGGTCCGATGCTGTTCTCGGCGAACCTCCAGTTCGACACGGCCACGAAGCCGGAGGCGGTCCTGTCCGCGATCGACGCGGTGGTCGAGCCATTGCGCAGCAAACCTGTGGATCAAAAGACCCTCGACCGCGCGATGGTCAAACTCCGCTCCGATCTCTACGACACGATGGGAGAATTCAGCGGCTTTGGCCTGATGGACCTGTTGGCCAGCTTTGCCTTGTTTGACGACGATCCCGCACGCGTGAATTCGCTGGTTCCGGAGTTCCGCAAAGTCACTCCCGAAATCCTCCAGAAAACCGCGCAGGAATATCTGCGGCCCACCAACCGCACCGTTGTGCTGCTGGAACCCGGGCAAGCCGCTGCCGCCGGAACACCGGCGAAGAGCCAGTAGGAAAGGAAAACGCACATGAAAAAGACAATCCTGCAATTGAGCGTGCTGGTTCTGGCGGGAACGATCCTGGGGATGGCGCCGGCGTATGCACAGAAACAAACGCCGCCCGAAGGCGCGCCGGCAAAATCCTTCAATCTGCCGGCCAGCGAAACCTATGCGTTGCCGAATGGAATGAAGGTCACGCTGGTTCCCTACGGAATCATTCCAAAAGCCGACGTAAGTATTGCTCTCGATGCAGGCAGCCTGAATGAACGCCGGGATCGCATCGGCGTTTCCGATCTCACGGGCGACCTTTTCAAGGAAGGCACGGCGACGCTCACTTCCCTGCAAGTCGCGGAAGAAGCGGCGCGCATGGGCAGCACGCTCGACGTCAGCATTGGTTCCGATCAAAGCGATTTCAGCATGGATGTGCTGCAGGAGTTTGCGCCGGATGCAGTTCGACTTTTGGGAGATGTTATGCAGCATCCGCGTTTCCCTGAATCCGAGGTGGCGCGCCTGAAGAACGACTTGCAACGAAGAATTGCCGTACAACTCGCCGAGCCGCAGACCATCGCGGAGATCCGTTTCCGGAAGCTGCTGTATGGTGACCATCCCTATGGCACCATTCTGCCCACCGAGGAAGATACAAAGAAGCTCACGCTCCAAGACGTGAAGGAGTTTTACGAGGCAAACTTCGGCGCACAACGCGCGCACATTTATGTAGCGGGCAAATTCGATTCGGCGGTGGTAAAGAAAGCCATCGCTGAGACCTTTGGGAATTGGGCCAAGGGACCCGCAAAGCTGGAGAACGTGCCCACAACCAAGCCGAATCACTTGCTGGACCTGACTGACCGTCCCGACGCGCCGCAATCTACGCTGGTCCTGGGCCTGCCCGTGCCGCCGCCAGGCACCCCCGACGCGATTCCCCTGGGAGTAACCAATGCCCTTTTGGGCGGCTCGTTCAATTCACGCATCACCGCGAACATCCGCGAGCAGAAGGGCTACACCTATTCCCCCTACAGCGAAATCTCGCGCCATTATCACACGGCGTATTGGGCGCAACATGCAGATGTCACCACGCAATACACCGGACCTTCGCTGAAGGAAATCTTTGGCGAAATCGAACGCTTGCAGAAGGAACCTCCCTCGGCCCTGGAATTGAAGGGGATTCAGAGCTACCTTTCCGGAGTTTTCGTGATTCAGAATTCCAGCCGGGATGCTCTTATCGGCCAACTACAATACGTTGATTTCCAGGGACTGGGCGATGACTACCTGAAAAACTACGTACCCAGGGTGAATGCGGTAACCACGGCCGACGTTCAGAAGATGGCTGGAAAATACATCAAGCCGGAGCAGATGACCATCGTCGTGGTGGGAGACAAGGCAAAGATATCCGACCAGCTCGCGCCCTTCACTCCCGCGAAATAGGCGCGGGACTTAGCCCTTCTTCAAGCGGCGGCGGGAACTGTCGGCGGGCTTGCTGACGGCTTTCCGCCGCGCTTTTTCTTCGTAGAGGTCCTGGTCGGCTTCCGCCAGCAATCGTTCCACGCGCTCGCCTTCCCCGTGATAGATGGAGATGCCGATGCTCGCGGAGATGGGCGGCTGTTCCTGATCAGAGGCCAGGGTTTCGCGAATGCGTTGAGCAACGCGTTGTGCCTCTTCATCACTCGCTTCCGGCAGCACCACGGCAAATTCGTCGCCGCCATAACGCGCGGCGGTGTCAATCGCCCGGCAATAAAAACGCAGGATATCCGCGATGCGGCAAAGGGCGCGGCTGCCAACGAGATGCCCGTAAGTATCGTTGATTTTCTTCAGCCCATCGAGGTCCAGCAGGAGCACCGCAAAAGGGCGCCCGGTTCGCAGCGTGCGCTCCGTTTCCGTATCCAGGACGTCGAGCAGTTTGCGGTAATTTGCCAAACCCGTCAGCGGATCGCTGGCGGCCAGGTGGCGTACTTTTTCAAAAACGTGGGCGCTGTCAAGGAGCGCGCCACCCAATAGAATTGTGTAGCTGGCCACGTTCATGGCTTGCGCGAAGACGAACGGCCCGTCCAGCAGTTTTTCCGATTGGCAAGCGGCGAGCTGGGCGGCAAGATTGAGCCACACCGCGCGGAAGATCGAGCGGTCAAACGCGGAATCCACCAGGTATTGCCGCCGGCTGTAACCTAGCAGTGCCACTAGAAAAATGAGGGCAGGCAAAATCTGCAGAGGATTCGGAACGATGGCATTGGGATGACGCGAAGCCTCTGGCGGTAGCTTGCGCAACGCCGCCGTGATCAGGTAAGTCAGCGCAATCACGCCGAAAAGAGCGCCGGCAATTTCAAGGCGCGGATGCCGCGAACGCGGCAAGAAGTGTTCCACCACCAGCGCCGCCACGAATAATATCGCCAGGAGCAGCCGGCTAATCCACCAGGCCGCGGGCGCCCAACTGAACCACTGTTGCGGCTCGTGCATCAATTGGAAAAAGAGAATGCTGGAAGCAATCAGCGTTGCGCCAGAGAGAAGGAAGCCCGAGCCCAGAATCAGCGAGATACGGTCTTGGGTGCCCTGGAAGCGCACCAGGGTTACCGCGGCAAAAACGAACGCGAAAAGCCCGGTAGTGATTTGCAGATAGCCCTGGAGGCTCGGATCGGGCGAAACAGGGATCTGGCGCAGCCAATACGAGGCCACGAAAATAAGCAAAAAGCCGCCCACGTGCAGCATCAATCTTTGCAGTTGGCGGTGATCGAAATTTAGGGCAAGGTCGCCCATTCTGCATCCCTTTAGACTGCCACGAACCCGTAACGTCTTGTCTACTCTTAATTAGAAGCGATTCTGGCGCCACGCGTTGCGCTTGAAAACTCCACCTGTTAGCCAAAAGATACCGGCTGTGGAAATGGCGGGGCTGTACTAGTGGACAGGGTGGTCTGGGGGCGCATCGCCCCTCGCCGAAGCCGTGGTGGCCGGGTCGTGCTGAATTTCGCTCTGTGCGGAAGCCCTGCACGCCCTCATGGGCCGGTGCTGCCGGACCGAGTTACGAAAATAGAGCTTGCGCCGGGCGCCATCCTTCCTCAAAATAACTATTATTGAATCGTTTGAATGAACGAGGTTTCTTTGTCCGCCCTCACCGCCGGGAAAAAGAAAATAGCAGGTAAACGGCATGCTCCTCCGGGGGCGCATACGCTCGCGGAGATCCTTTCGCAACCCTCCATCTGGGCGGAAACCGACAGACAACTTCGCAAATCGCACGCTCTTGAAAGGTTGGCGGCGACATTTTCTCCCAGCAGCCCCTGGTTGTTTGTCGGATGCGGCTCAAGCTATCTCCTCTCGCGGCTGATTGCCGCGCTGTGGACAAAACATTTCTACATTCCGGCCACCGGCATCCCGGCTTCCGAACTGCTCTTCGCGCCGGAAGAAACGCTGCGGCGGTTTGGCGCGGAACAGATCGTGCTGATGTCACGTTCGGGTGAAACCACGGAGGTGTTGCGCGCCGCGGAATTGCTGCAATCCTACAAAACGGCTCAGACGCTGGCGGTAACCTGCCACGACCAGAGCGTCCTGAAAAAACTCTGCACGCACACTTTTGAATTAACCTGGGCGGATGAAGAAAGCACTGTCATGACGCGTTCGTTCACCGCCATCCTACTGGCTTTCCAGCGGCTGGGTCTGCAATTTGTCGGCGACAATCTGCTGACTTCCGCGTTGGATCAACTCCCCCGAACGGGCCAGAAATGGTTGGATAGCAACGCAAAGAGAATCCAGCAATTCGCAGCCGATCGGAAGTTCGAGGACTACGTTTTTCTTGGGCAGGGCGTTCACTATTGGCTGGCAGAGGAAGCGGCACTGAAAGTCACAGAGATGTCTTCGTCCTACGCCCAGGTGCACCACTCGCTGGAGTTCCGGCACGGGCCGCGGTCCATCGCGGGACCAAAAACGCTAATCACATTTCTCGTATCAGACGCTGCGGCAGAGGCAGAAACCGTGTTGGCACGAGAATTGAAAGAGTTGGGTGCGGCAATCTGCGTGGTTGCCAACCGAGCCACTCCGGAGCTGCGGAATTCCAGCGACCTGCTGATTGAACTTGCGCTGGACGCGCCGGAGTTTGCACGGTACGCTGTCACCGCGATTCCAGCGCATCTGTTGGGAACAGCAGTCGGCCTGCGCAAGGGGCTGAACCCTGACGCACCGAAAAATCTGACGCGTGCCGTGGTTCTCTCTTCCGTCAAGAACCCTCCGGCGAAAAGGAGGGGTGCTTGAGCACGGAGGCCGGCACCACAAACGCGGGACCTCGCCTGCGGCGTACACTTACACTTCGAGACCTGATCCTTTACGGCGTCATCGTAATTCAACCCGTCGCGCCGATGTCCGTCTTTGGCGTGCTTAGTAACCGCGGCCACGGCCACGTCGTCACCGCCATTCTGATCGCCATGGTGGCGATGCTCTTCACCGGCATCAGCTATGGCCGCATGGCTCGCGCCTATCCCAGCGCTGGTTCTGCCTTCACCTATGTCGCGCAGGAGGTGAATCCCGCTTGGGGCTATGTCACCGGGTGGAGCATGGTCATGGACTACATGCTGAACCCGCTGATCTGCACCATCTGGTGCGCGGAACAAACTCACCAGTTCGCTCCTGGGATTCCCCTGTGGGGCTGGAAGATTTTTTTCGCGCTGGTGTTCACGCTTCTGAATATTCAGGGAATCAAAACTTCGGCGCGCATCAATACCATCATGGCGATTTTCATGGGCGCGGTGGTCGCGGTGATTTTCGCGGCCGCAGCGCGCTATATCTTCGGCCACCCGCATACCGGAGCAGGATTCTTCACCCGGCCCTTCTATGATCCGAGCACGTTCAGTCGTGGCGCCCTGTTTGGCTGTACTTCTATTGCGGTGCTCACGTATATCGGGTTCGATGGTATTTCCACGCTCTCGGAAGAAGCGGAGAATCCGCGGCGCAATATTCTGCTGGCGACGGTGATGACTTGCCTCGTCATCGGCTTGCTCTCCGCCGTAGAAGTGTACGTCGCACAACTCATCTGGCCCGCCGTCGAAAAATTTCCCGACCTGGATACGGCTTACGTTTACGTCGCGGCGCGCGCCTGGGCGCCATTGTTCCCCATTGTCGGATTTACGCTGCTGCTGGCAAATTTCGGCTCCGGCATGGGCGCGCAGCTTGGCGCGGCGCGGCTGCTGTATGGCATGGGGCGAAGCAATGCCCTGCCCAAGTCCTTCTTTGGAGTGGTGGATGAGCGCCACCGCATCCCACGTAACAACGTGGTGTTCGTCGGCGCGGTCGCCCTTCTTGGCGCGTTTCTTCTCTCTTACGAGCGCGGGGCGGAAATGCTAAACTTCGGCGCGCTCATCGCCTTCATGGGAGTGAATCTGGCGGCGTTTCTTCGCTACTACGTCCGCGCGCAGGAAAAGAAGCTCACCTTTCTTGTGCCGCCTGTGCTGGGCTTTGTGATTTGCCTGGCGCTTTGGCTGAATCTTAGCTGGCCCGCCAAACTCTACGGTTCGATCTGGATGGCCGCGGGTATCCTCTTCGGCATCTGGAAGACCAGGGGCTTCCGGGAACAGCTTTCCTTTGAACTGCCTCCCGAGGAATAATCCCAGGCAGCAGGGTAGTTTCAGTCGAGGGAGGGACCGCTGTGAAACGCACTCGGGGGAAACCCCGGCTCATCACCATGCGGGACGTGGCCAAGGCCAGCGGCTTTTCGCCCGCCACCGTCTCCATCGTCCTCAATAACGCCCCGCTGGCGCGTTACATCGCCGCCACAACCCGCCAGCGCATCGAAGAAACCGCCAAGCGTCTTGGGTATCGCCCCAACGTCATGGCGCGCTTCCTCCGCAGCAAACGCAGCCAGAGCATTGGCGTAATGTTGTTCGATGTCACCGACCCGTTTTGCACTCCCATTCAGCGCGGAATCGAGAATGGACTTTATCCCCTCGGCTACCTGCCGATTTTTGCGGATGCCCACAACCAGCGCGATCGCTTTGAGCGCTACCTGGAGATGCTGCTGGAGCGCCACGTGGACGGCCTGATCGTGGTCGCCAATTGGCTGCTGGTTGACATCCACGTGCTGGCGGATCTCAACAAGCGCGAAATCCCCGCTGCCACCATTGGCTGGGAACTCCCCGGCAATCACGTGAGTTCGGTGATGGTGGACAACGAAGCGGGCGGGCGGCTGGCGCTGGAGCATCTCTACCAATTGGGTCACCGCCGCATTGCCGTGATCCGGGGTCCCAAACGGCTGATTGACTCTGCGCCTCGCTGGCGCGGTATTCAGAAATTCGCGCAGTCCGTGAAGCTCAAACTCGATTCCAGCCTGGAACTTCAGCTACCCGACGTTTTCGAGCCCAATGCGAGTTTCGAGCACGGCTTCCGTCTGACGGATGAGCTGCTGCGCGACAAGAAAAAGTTCACGGCGATTCTGGCTTTCGACGACATCACGGCGCTCGGCGCCATTCGCGCGCTGGCCAAGGCCGGAATTCGCGTGCCGGAAGATTGCTCGGTGATCGGCTTTGATGACGTGGCCATTGCTGGGCTCTCCGCGCCTTCTCTCACCACGGTGCGCCAGCCGCTTGAAACGATGGGCAACGTTGCCGTCAACATCGTGATGGAGGCGATCAAAGCCGGCCACGAAAACCGCGACTGGTCGATTGTTTCCCAGAAGCTGCATCCCGAGCTGGTGATACGCGAATCGACGCGGTCAATTTAACCGCAACACGCCCGCGAATCAGTGGATCGTCACTGCCTCAACATTAAATCCATCCACTATCAGTTCGGATTTACCTTCGCCGAGATCGCTTTTCCGCGCGCGCACGGATACTTCCCGCTTTTCCCCCGGTAACAGGCAGAGGTAGTTGTCTTCCCAGAACACGGGAAGGATTTCCGCGCCATCCTTTGCCTTTACCAGACGCAGGCGAACCAGGAATGCCAGGCCCGTTCCCGGATTCTCAACGGTCACGCGAGCGCCAAATTCTGCGCCCCCCTCTTGCCGCTTCATGGAAGCCTTTATAGCGGCCTTCGGCAGATTCTGCAGCCCGCTCAAATCGGCATAGGAACTCAGTGGCGTTGTGTACCACTCCGTTTTGTCAAACTCCAACACGTCCGGCTTGGTCGAAAGCCAGTAAAAATTCCGGCTGACCAATTGGCCCGAAGACCGGAAGAGCTGCAGGCTCAGAAAATATGTGTTATTTTCCGCGCCCGGCTCCGGCACCGCAAACACCTTCGTTACGCCATCTGCGGTCACGTCGGCCGTTCCCTCCCGGGTAAACAACTGCTTCATGGAAAGGTCGTACAGTTTTGCGGCAACGCGCAGCCCTTTTTCGGCTTGCTGCGTGCCGTTTACGATGGTGACGCTGCGATCGTCGTAGGAAAACTGCACGTGCACAGGTTCCAGCGCCTTCTTGGTGCCGAAATATCCACCCGCGGGCCGCAACGAGTAATCATACAAATGCCAGATCAGCCCCGGCCACGCGTTGTTCAGCATCCACTGGATCACGCCCGTGGCCTTGTACTTGTTCTGGCCGAAAGCTTCAAACATCGCCCGCTCGCCTTCGTACGTTATGGCCTGCGATTTCCAGGCATAATCGCTGGCGTCCTTTGCAGTGCCGTAACGACCTTCCAGCGCGCTTGTGTACCTCTGAATATTCTTGAACTGGCCGCCGCCCGCGTGGAAATCCCAGACTTCGTTGATGGGCCACAGTTTGTCTGCCGGCAGAAAACTCTTGAGCCCTTCCAGCGGCGGCACCGCCGGACCCGGACTGGTTTCCGTGTTGAATCCGAAAGCCCCGCCTGCCTTCTTATCCAATAGCCAGTAATTCGGTGAGACGTAGTCGTACGGCCCGGTCATTTTCACGCCGGTATCACCGGTGACATCCGTCTTTTTCGCGGTCGCTGACGAAACCACGGGCTTCGGCCAATTGGTCGCCTTCTCCACGTCCAGATAAGCCTGCTCGTGCTCCGCCGGCGGCGGATTATCGCTTCCGTTCAGCCAAACAAACACGCTGGGATGACTGCGAAGGCGCAGCATCTGGTCGCGCAGCGATTCCACGGAAACATGCCTGTTTTCGTCGCCCCACTTGTTCCACTTTTCCCAGGCATCGCAGCAGCACCAACCCGCCATCACCAGGATGCCGTCGCGGTCCGCGCGGTCGAAGAAGGAATCGTCTTCAAGCTTGCCTTCCAAGCGAATGGTATTGAGTCCCATCTCTTTCACATAGCGGAACTCCGTTTCGCGCCGCGTCTCGTCCACGCGCAGCATCATGTCTGGCGTCCACCCTCCCCCGCGAATCAGCACCGGCTTGCCGTTGACCTTGAACAACCGCGAGCCATCCGCCGTGATTTCCGAATCCATCTGGACGATGCCAAAGGAAACGTCCGCGGCGTCGGATACGCCTCCGTGTTCCACGACAAATTCCAATGACAGTTTGTGCAGGAACGGCTCTCCCATCTGGTAGGGCCACCAAAGTTTCGGGTGCGCCACGCGCAGCGCCGCGACACTGTCCGGCGAAATCACAACTTCCCGGGTTTCCTTCGCCGCCAGTTGCACGGCTTGTGAGAAATCGATGGGCGCAGTTTCTCCGCTAATTTTCCCTTTGAGCGTGCCTTTAACCGGAGCATCCGTCGCGTTTTGAAGCTCCGCGCGCACGGTCAGCACTGCCTCATCGGCTGCGGGAAGATTCAGCCTGGAGTCCACGAACGGATGGCGCACGGCCACCGGGCCTCTCTCCCTCAGCACGACTTCCTGCCACAACCCAAGGTCCTTGTCCGGAGGGGTGGGATTCCAATCCACAAAGGTGATCCCTAACTCCCCCGCTTTCGGTGCGGAAACCGCCAGCGCGATCACGTTCTTGCCGCCAGGGTGAACGAACGACGTAACGTCAAAGTGGTATCGCCGGAACGCCCCCACCACTTCGTCCGATCCCGCAAGCTTCTTGCCGTTGATCCAGATTTCCGCACGATAGTTAATTCCATGAAAACCCATCCACAACGTGCGTCCCTTCCAATGCTTGGGAACATCGAATTCCTTGCGGTACCACCATGGCACCGCATAGGGACTGTTCGCCGGCATTTCCATATTGGCGAACTCTCCGCCAATTTTGTACTCCACGCCCGGCACTTCGCGCAGATTCATTCCAAAGTAAGGATCTTTGTAGACGCCATTTTCCACGAGAACGGCGAAAACCGTTTTTGGCGCGGAGGTCTTGTACCATCCCGATGTATCAAATCCCTCCGTGGAGACCTTTTCCCCTCCGCCGTTCACTTTCGCCGATGACTGCACCATCCAGCCATCCCGCAGCGTGACCTCTTCCGCACCGCGTGCCGCGGGCAGGCAAACCGCCGCCATCGCCACAATCACAAAAACGTGCGCCAACGTACTCACGCGCATCCGCCGAATCAGAGAAATCTGCATGATTGCCTCCGCGCACTCCGCGATTCTCCCGGGTTGACTAAATCCCTTATTTAAATCGTTTGAGGAACAGGTCGTTCCACCGGAGTGCCGTTTCCGTTGCAGTCTAGCCCGTGGCGCCCGTCCAGGCAAGTGTGCGTGTACAAAAACAGGCGCCCCGGTTAAACCGAGGAGCCTGTTGTCGTCCAATGGCCCTTGTTTACGCGCCGGGGGGGATGAACGCCGCCGCCGGGACCAGGAATTCCACATCGGGATGTTCTGACTTTACCTTCACGCTCTGATACTTCCCTTTTGCTCCGCCCGAACCCGCGAAGCTCAACAAGTACTGATTGTTGAGATGCATCGCGATCTCGTCGAAATAGGGCTTCAGGCTAACCGGCGTGCCGGTCATCAGATAAAACGATTCCGCGCCTGTGTCATCGGATAACTTACCCAGATTGTTCTGGGAATACGTCGTGAAATAGAAACTGCGGCCGCGGTGGGCTGAACTCGGATAATAGATGCTCCAGATGTTGGTGTTCTGCCGCTCCGCCCTTTCAATCACGCTGTCCAGGTCCGGGTAGAAGGGGCCAAATCTCGATCCCCGGAAGAAATCAATCCCCGAGGAGATCAACAGGATGGAACGCCGTGGACCCGTTTGCGGCCAGCGCTTGAGCATGTCCAGGGTTCCCAGGTAGGGGCTGGAACCGATCGCACCAGCGCCTAGGGGAATGCGAAGAGCCTTCGCGGCCAGTTCATGATCGGTGGTGAAATCCTGGGCCACTAGCGTTTCATTGTCGCGGATGTAACCCACCGCGATGTGAGTGGTCGCCGGCTGGCCCATGATGAACGCTTTGAGATCATTCCACTGGCTGGCTGCTTCATTATCGATGGAGTCGTCGATCAGAATCGCCAGGAACAGATTGTCGTCCTTTTTCCAGTCGGTAATTTGCTTGCGTTCCTTACCCGTAAAAAACTGGATGTCATCCTTGGCAATCGGCGGCGCGCCCTCCTTCTTCCCGGCCGCTGTCACCGTGAATGTGGCGGTGCCGGAAGCGGCTGCCTTGGTTTGCGCCTGGGCAATCCCAACGGCAGCGAACAGGAGCGCTCCGAGGAACACCCCCAACTTTCCTACTGTACTTTGGTGTCTCATACTCGTTCTCCTTCTTTCAACCTCTTCCTCTTTCGTGTCCTAATAATTTGATGCACTCCGTCGGCAAACGCATATATCAGAGCCGTCATTAAAAAGTCTGCCCGCCCGCATCCTGGCGGCGATTATCTGGCATCCCCCGTAACCAATTCTGCATCGTATTTTACCCGCCTATTCCGCGCCGTTATTGCGGCCAGCTTTCTCGCGTTTAGGGCGCTCGTCAATCTGCACCATTTCATCCTCGATGGCGCCATCTGGAAGCTGAGCGATTCTCACATTGCTTCGCTTCTTCTCAATGAACGCAGTTCGAGCGAAGAAGTTGCGGACAGTTCGCAAGGTTCCGTTGCCAGCGTGTTTCACTGGCTGGCGGGTACTAGCCCTGTGGCCCGCAGCCTGCGCATCTCGGCGGTGCTCCTTCTGCTCTTCTGGGGTGCCGTCGACTAGCTTCATCTTTATTGGGCCAATATTTCCGTCAATTTCTCCTAGCTTCGGCGCGCCGCTTCGCTTGATCCCAACAACAGCTCCCTGCGTTTACATCTCTCGCGGGCCGCCGAGGCCATGAGAAATCGTGATGCGGCCCTGTCCGCTTTAAAAGACGCAGCGGAAGTGAATCCTCGCAATTTTCCCCTGCAGCAAGCGTACGCGCGCGCGATTCCCGCAACTCGTAGCGGAAGCCCTGATACTCTCGATCTCCCACACTCCTTCTCCGTAACTTGCGATTTTTCTCTCAGCCCACATGCCGCATTCCCCGATTCTGGTCTAGAATGGGGCCGCGGACCCTTGCCTGCCGCTTTCGCTCCCCAACGGAGGCTGAGAAACCTGATGGCGCTGATGCGCTCGATGCTGCTCGCCGCTTCGCAGAATGTATGGCTGCGTGAGCACGCAGTGAACTATCCGTTCGTCCGCCGCAGTGTTTCCCGCTTCATGCCGGGCGAAACCCTGGAAGCTGCGCTTGCGGCGGCGCAGACTCTGCACCAGAAGAACATCGGCAGCGTGTTCACACATCTCGGCGAAAACGTGTGCGACCGCGACGAAGCGCGGAAAGTTACCCAGCAATATCTGGAGGCGCTGGACCGCGTTCACCAGGCGATTCTTCCTGTCGAAGTTTCCGTCAAGTTGACGCAACTCGGCCTGGACCTCGCTTCCGATTTTTGTTTTGACAATCTCGAGCAGATCATCCGGCGCGAATCACCCTCCGCCACCGTTTGGGTGGACATGGAAGCTAGCGGCTACGTTGATGCCACACTCGATATTTACAAGCGCGCGCTGAAGAATCATCCCAATGTCGGTCTTTGCCTGCAGTCCTATCTCCGCCGCACAGGAAAGGACCTTGTCGATCTGCTTCCGCTGCGCCCCGCTATCCGGCTGGTCAAAGGAGCTTACATGGAGCCGCCGGATATCGCTTTCCCGAAAAAGGCGGACGTTGATGAGAGTTACTTCGCACTCGCGCAAGAGATGCTGCGCGCGCAGTCGGCTGGAGAGTGCGCCCGGGCGGCTTTCGGCACGCACGATGTCACCCTGATCCGGCGGATAACGGATTTTGCCAGCCGGCAGGGCTACGCGAAATCCAGCGTTGAAGTTCAGATGCTCTATGGCATCCAGCGCGCCGAGCAGGAACGCCTGGCGCGCGAAGGTTACCGTTCGCTTGTTCTCGTGGCCTACGGCTCGTATTGGTATCCCTGGTTTGTCCGGCGATTAGCGGAGCGCCCGGCCAATTTGTGGTTCATGCTTCGCAATGTTTTTGCTTCATAACGCCTCGAAAGGAGATTTGCATGCGTAGGTTCAGTGCTTTCGTTGTGGTGCTTGCCGCGGTGTTCTTGATTGCCGCGCGTGCACCGGAAGCTCCATGGAAACCTTTGTTCAACGGAAAGGACCTCACGGGGTGGAAGCACGTCGGCCCCGGCCACATGACCGTCGAGAACGGATTGATTCAGACCCACGGAGGCATGGGCCTCTTGTATTGGACCGGCGGAAAAGTGGGCCACTCGCGAATTCGCGTGGTTTACAAAATGCGCGACACCAATGACAATTCCGGCGTATTTATCCGTATCCCCATCGAGCCCCGCGAAGAATGGATGCCGGTTCACTACGGCTACGAAGTCCAGATCGACAACCACCCCGAAGCCTCCAACGAGGACGAATACCATATCACCGGCACGCTCTATTCCCTCACCAAGCCCCTCGCCAAACCTGGCAAGCCCGGCCCCGAGTGGAATACCATGCTCATTACCATTGACGGCCCGCACACCGTCGTCGAACTCAACGGCGTGACGGTCACCGATTACACCGAAGGCCAGCCCGTACCCGAACGCAAGTTCGATTTCGAACCGCAGCGCGGGCCTCGCCCGGAGGAAGGCTATATTGGCCTGCAAAATCACAGCGATAATGACATCGTCTTTTTCAAGGAAGTCAGCCTGCGGCCCCTGTCGTAGATACAATGGTCTGAAAATTCATTTCACATTTTTCTGGAGAACACTATGAGCAAAAATTCGATTTCCCGCCGTCAGTTTCTGCAAACCAGCGCCGTGACTACCGGCGCCTTGATGACCACGCGCCGCATCGCTCTCGACCCGGCTCGCATTCCCTCTTCTTGGGAAGTGCCTCCCAGCGATCGCGTGCGCTTTGGCATCATTGGCGTTGGTATGCAAGGCAGCGGCTTGCTTGCCAATGCTGTTACCCTTCCCGGAGTTGAGTGCGTGGCTGCCAGCGATCTCTACGATGGCCGCCATGCCCTGGCCAAGGAGATTGCCGGGCCTAAAATCACAACCACACGCCGCTACAAAGAACTGCTCGACAATAAGGAGATTGATTGTGTCATCGCCGCCGTCCCCGATCACTGGCACAAACAGATCTTCGTGGACGCCGTCAATGCCGGCAAGGATATCTACTGCGAAAAGCCCATGTCCCACAGCGTCGCCGATGGCATCGAAATGGTGAACGCCGCGAAAAAAACCGGGCGCATTACGCAGATCGGTTCCCAGCGCGTCAGTTCCGTCATCTGCGCCAAAGCCAAGGAACTCCTGGCGAAGGGCATTATCGGCGACTTGAATCTCGTCGAAGGTTCGCTGGGCCGCAACGATCCCACCGGCGCTTGGGAGTACCCTGTCCCGCCCGACCTCTCAACGCAAACCCTCGATTGGGACACCTGGCAGGGCACTGTCCCGAAGCGTCCTTTCGATGGCAAACTCTTTGCCCGTTGGCGCTGCTGGAAGGAATACGGCACCGGTGTTTCCGGAGATCTTCTGGTGCACCTCGTTAGCGGAATGAATTATATGCTCGGTTGGAACGAGCCGCCCGCGCGCGTCATGTCCTTCGGCGCCATTCTCCGCTTCAACGATGGACGCAACATGCCCGACGTACAACCCGTCCTGTATCAATATGGCAAGATCCCTGTGTATCTCCGCCTGAACCTGGGTTGCGAGACGCCTGAGATTTACCATTTCCAGGGTTCCAAGGGAATCCTGGAAGTGACGGAGTTCACAATCACCTACTATCCGCAGACGGGAGAGGATTCGGCCCCCAGTTATTACGCCAACAGTTTCCCGCACCATCTGCGCGAAGCCTATTTCAAAGAGTGGCACGAGAAGAATGATCCTGCGCCGGGGAAAGAACCCGTGCTCGAGGGGTACAGCTACAAGGGCGATTCATGGGACGATGTGCGGCCGCACCTCTGGAATTTCTTTCAGGCCGTGCGCAGCCGGAAACCCGTGACGGAAGATTACTTCTTCGGGCACAACGCTGCGATTGCCTGCCATATGTCCAAT
>Ga0074045_10000069_pt1 | contig 83626 bp, 82 predicted proteins | sample BogForMeECP23OM2_FD_94442 | JGI IMG/M metagenome (GOLD analysis project Ga0074045, IMG submission 94442) | Bog forest soil microbial communities from Calvert Island, British Columbia, Canada - Bog Forest MetaG ECP23OM2 | ecosystem: Environmental > Terrestrial > Soil > Wetlands ... | reverse complement strand
TTATGAGCTGCCACATTATCCTGGTCATCTCATCCCCGTCCATTTCAACAATGGGATTTTTCACTCTGATCTTTTCAGTCACGATTCCTCCTCTTCAATCCATCCAGGTAAGCACTTGCCTGCCCGTGAACTGCCGGACATTCCGTCTCAGAAACGCTTCGGACAATGCCCTCTAACTCATCGCGCACTTTTTCCTGCAATTGCGGCTTCAAAGAGTTTATATGCTGAAAGGTATTAAGCAGACGGCCTGTTGTTGTCGCATTGATTGGAGCAAGCTCTATAACTGTGTCAGCGACCCATCTGATGCCCTGCCCGGTCCAAACCATTTTGTTATTGACAGCCATAGACATAAAAAGCGCCCGGCTCCAGGTAGGCTGTCTGATATCAAAGCCGGGACGGTTCTTTTCAGCCTCCATCATTTCAAAGACATCCTCCCTTGTTCCGCTCGCCACAACCCGAAGATAATTGGCGTAACCGCTCAAATGCCCATGCCACTTTGAATATGCCTCTTCAAGGACTGTCCGTCTTTGGGGCGCAGAACTGCGGTTAAGGGCGAGCAAGGCCGCTACCCTGTCAGTCGCGGTAGTGGCAGCCTTAAAGTGATCAAGTATCAGTGTATGACTTTCTGAGGAATCGTCAATAGCGATAAGATCGAGCAGGATATTCTTCAGCATACGGTCCTCTATGCCGTCCCTAGGGGAATGCTGCTTCGAGATAGTATAGGTGTCCAGACCAACAAACAATTCCAGCAGAGCGTCTCTGTAGCGGCGGTTCACTGCAAGCATCATTTTTTCGCGTGCTGCAACCAATTCCTGATACCAGGCGGCATACGCGCGGTCTAACGGCTGTTCGTCTATTCGCAAAAAATACGGCTTCAGCGCGGAAGGGATGCTCCGGTCTGAAAGGATTTCTCCATATAACGACAGCCAGTGGGGACTAATCGTATAGTCTGGATTAAACAAAAGACTGGTCCTTTCATGGTCGGTCAGTTGCCTAATCGCATCCACACGGTTATAAGAGTTAGGATCAAGACGCGCCTGCAAGGATCTTGACACGGGCGTTGCATTGCGGTGCTTGAAAGTGCCGTAAAATGAATAATCGCGGTTCATGGAGGCAAAGGCCGGGGCTTCGGTGATGTTTTCAAAAACCAGCTCTGCAACAGGCTCCCTGAGCTGAAACACCCTCTCTGTTCCCACGATGTCCCGCCCGTTGTTGTCCACAAGCGTCAGCACTATCGGCAGATGAAAAGGTGATGGCCCCTGTTTCACTTCCTGATGGAAGGTTATAGTGTAACTACCTGACAAAGCCTCATAGTGCGTTGATGCGGTTACCCTGGGGTAGCCTGCAGTATATAGCCACTCATTTTTGAATTGTTCAAGGGAGAGGCCCGAAGCCTCTTCAAAACACTCGAAGAACTGGCTGGTGGTGGCATTGCCATTATGATAGCGCGAGAAATACAGCGTTTTCCCCCTGTGGAAGCTCTCGCCGCCGATAATCAGTCTGAGCATTCTGATGACTTCGGCAGCCTTGACATAAGTAACGCCGTCAATCAGCTCGTCAGGGTCATTAAACCCTTCACGGACTATGCGGCCGGCATGTCCGGCATCCTCAATGGCAAGCGGCCCGAGAAGGGGATTGCGAATGCTGTCCACTTGAAAAAGGCGGACAAAAGATGGATCAAAGATATCAGCCATGAACTGACGCTCCACATCAACTGTATATGCTTCATTAAGCCATACATCTAAAGGAGTATCCATGGTAGTCTCGCTGCCGCACTGGTTGTGCTCAAACTCATGGACAATGACCGCATGGGCGTATAGGAGTCCGGTATCCAGAGTATGCTCATTGATAAGCGCCGCATCTGTAACTATAGTGGTATTGCCGACATTCTCCATTCCTCCGAAATTGGATTTGTTCATACAGATCGTCCGGTAGGCATCTCCTGTATATTCATAATCCTGTGTCTTCCTGATCCAGAGGACCGAGGCTTTAAGTATTTCCATGGGGATGCGCACATTGTCAACAGCCCCCGGAGGTACAAGATACTCAAGCCGGACCGTTCGGCCCGAGGGATAAGTCACAGTATCTGCAAGTGTGTCCCAAGTCCCAGCGCATACCAAAAACAAATAAGGCGCCATGGGGATAGCATTTTCAAAGGTGATAACCTGTCTTCCGGGACTCCCCTTCTTCGGCACAGGCCGCCCCTCAGGGTTCAGAAGGCTGCTGACATTACCGTTGCTGATAAGATGGGTATATGCGCTGTCTGCCTCTATTGTTGCAGTCATGGTGCATTTCGCACGGCAATCATCAATTATGGGCATAATCTTTTGAAATCCCCATTGCTGGCATTGAGACATATACTGCTGCGGCGCGCCCGGAGGCGTAGCGTCCTTGTAAATTCCTTCTAAAACGTGGTCTGAAGGAAAGCAGCGGGTAAACGTCCTGACAAAGAACCTTTCTCCGGAGTTTACCTTGTGCGGCAGTTTTATTATGAGCCTGTTCTTTTCATGTATATATTCGTAGTCGAGAGAAATGCCGTGCTCGTCTGCATGGCCGGTACATAATTCTGCGGTTATAATTTCGAGGCTGTTGGCATCAAGCACAATTTCATCAATATCCTGCTCTGCCGTCATTTCAAGACAATTGTGTGCTTCTACGCAGTCGCCGGCAAAATTGATGTACATCGTCAAGTGATGAAGTGTAACAGCAAGCGGGCCGAAATCATCACGTCTATATTTATACTGCCGGTTCTTCTCTATTTCTGGCATATCTCTTTTCTCCTTTTTCTGAAGGCACAAGTTATTTAATCACAGACCCTTAATGTTATATTATTTATGTTTGTCCAAACAAGTTAACCCGATGAATACATTTAACTTCTTTAAGAATTGACCGGGCCGTGATAAAATTTACGATATGAAGATCAGGGAGATAAAGGCGAAGAGTATTCTGTCCAAGTCACAGGTCTATGATTATGCATTGAACCCTTATGTCGGCTGCCAGCATGGCTGCGTCTACTGCTATGCCAAATTTATGAAGCGGTTTACAGGCCACAGAGAGAACTGGGGAGAGTTTATTGATGTAAAAATAAACGCCCCTGACCTGTTAGCCAATGAGGTGAAGAAAAAAAAGGCAGGCAGGGTCTGGATAAGCGGCGTCTGCGATCCTTATCAACTTTTGGAAAAGAGGTATTTTCTAACGAAGAGATGTCTTGACATCCTTGTGGAAAACGACTGGCCATTCACGGTCCAGACCAAATCCCCCCTTGTTCTGAGGGATATCGAGGCACTGAAGAGATTAACAGATACCGAGGTCGGATTCACCATAACTACGGCTGATGAGAAGATACGGAAGATTTTTGAACCGGGTGCGCCGCCATCAGGAAAGAGGATTGAGGCCCTGGCAAATCTTCACTCAAAAGGGATCAGGACTTTTGCCATGGTCGCACCAATCCTTCCAGGTGCTGAGGGGCTGGTGAGCGCTCTTCACGGGAAGGTGGATAATGTGCTCCTTGATAAGCTGAACTATCATTATGCAGACGGGACTTACAAGAGATACGGGATGCAGTGGGCCATGGAAGACAGCTTCTTCTCGCAAAAAGGGGAGGAGTTGAGGGCCGCATTTGAAAGGGCAGGGATTCCGTGTCAGGTACTATTTTAAATTGATGGCGAGCGAATATGCAGATGTGAAGAACATATTTTTGGGTTATAATTAATTATATTGTGCTCCGGAGGTATGCCATGGAAAAAATGGTTGTGTATTTCGAAAAAGCAGGCAGGGAAAACACAGCTGCATGTATCCAGATCGTAAAAGATGCAGTAAGGGACTTCGGGTACAAGCACCTTGTGCTTGCATCGACGTCTGGTGACTGCGGGATTTTGTTTTCAGAAGCATTAAAAGACAGCGGCGTCAATATCATCGTGGTCACCCATTGCGCAGGGTTTAAGGAACCCAACAGCGATGAAATATCCGCAGAGGTAAGAAGAATGATAACGCATACCGGCGCAAAAGTATATACCGGCACCATGATTACCCATAGCCTTGAGGCGGCCTTCGCCTCGAAATTCAGCGGACTTTATCCTACACTTATCGTCGCCCAGACACTCAGGAGGTTCGGAGAAGGGGCAAAGGTCTGCTGTGAGATGGTTATGATGGCGGCTGATGCAGGGCTTGTGCCGGAAGGTGAGGAAATCATTGCCGTGGCAGGCACGGGGAGAGGCGCAGATACGGTGCTGGTTATAAGATCAGCAGTGTCAAAACGTTTTTTTGATCTGAAGGTGCTGGAAGTTCTGGCAAAACCGAGGGGATAAGACCGCGATGCTTCTCTTGATTACCTTAGAGGGGCATCACAAGCAAAAGATAGAACTACACCTTTCAGACAGTATACAAATACAACGACCTGACTTCCTCATAGAAGGAACAAACGTTCGTAGTGATCCTGTTTGCCCGCGAGTTTCAAGTAGAAATAATTAAATATTGTGTCCCCAGAATTGATGTCCCAAGTAGAAATAATTAAATATTGTGTCCCCAGAATTGATGTCCCACTTAAACCAATCCAGATATTAAGTAGTATGCCGGACAAGATGTGCTAACAAATCACTATTCAATCCGGATATTTCACTTTTTTCATGAATTCGGTCCAGATGGGCAGGGCCGCTTCGGAGCCTGTCTGTTCTGTCCCAAGGGTAGTATGGTCGTCCCTTCCCACCCATACTCCCACTGCAAGATGCTCATCAAACCCTACGAACCATGCGTCCGAATAATCGTTGGTCGTGCCGGTTTTTCCATAAACGCGCCGGCCTACCGCTCTTGCCATGCCGGCGATCCCCTGCTCTATCGGGCCGCGCAGAAGCAGCCTCATCTTGTCGACAATATCCGGAGGTAAAATCTCCCGCCTGGAAAGCAAAGGCCTTTCCACCTCTGTTCCATTCTTGTCACGTATAAGAGTATAAGCAACGGGCTCCACCTTTTTGCCGGTGGCAAATGCTATGTATGCGGAGGTCATATCAAGAAGAGTCGTTTCGAAGGAGCCAAGTGCCATTGACAGATGCGCTTTCCGGTTAATGTGTATCCCGCATTTCTCCGCCATTTCCCGTACGTTGTCAATCCCGATTTTCTGCGCAAGCCTCACGGTGGCGGAATTAAGTGAGAGCGCCAATGCGGTCTTAAGGGGAACATATCCGTAGTATTTATCTTCCGAATTTCTCGGAGACCATGAGCGGCCGCTGTCCGGGTCCTGGATGCGGACCGGCTCATCAAGAATGAGGTCATTTGAAGACATGCCTTTCTGGAGGGCCACGGCATACACGAAAGGCTTAAAGACGGATCCGGGCTGCCTGGACGCCATAGTTGCACGGTTGAACTGAGACACACTGTAATCGGTTCCGCCTACCATCGCCTTTATCCCGCCGGTCGTCATATCTATGGCAATAAGGGCTGCCTGAACACCGTGTCTTGTCCCACGCTCTATTTGACAAACACCGTTCAATACAGACAGTTCCGCCAGGGATTGCACCGCGGGGTCAATTGTGGAAAAAACATGATATCCGGTCCTATAAAGGGCGTCACCATACTTTGAGGACAGCCTCTCCCTGATATAATCAGCAAAATACGGGGCGTCGTATTTACGCTGGAAGTAAGTCTTTTCCGGAAGCGGCTCCGCACGGGCCCGTAAATATTCGTCATGGGATATAAATTTAAGGGCCAGCATTTCACCTAAAACCGTTGTCGTTCTTTCGCGCGCCAACTCAGGGTTCTTCAAAGGAGAATACTTGCTCGGCGCCTTCTGAAGTCCGGCAAGGAGTGCCGCCTCCGAAACACTGAGATCCGTCACCGATTTGTTGAAGTAGGCCCTGGCTGCGGCCTCTATACCGTACACTCTCTCTCCGAAATATGCAAGGTTCATGTATAAGCCAAGGATTTCCTCTTTCGAATATTTACTTTCCAACCTCAACGCGATAACGATCTCCCGGAGTTTTCTCGAAAAATTCCTTTCCCTGTCCTTTAAAATCATCTTGGCAAGTTGTTGCGTTATGGTGCTTCCTCCTTCCATAACCTCATCCGCCGCTATATTCCTCTCCATCGCACGCACAATGCCTTTTATGTCAAACCCGTGGTGTGAGTAAAACCTGTGGTCCTCTGCCGCCACGAAAGCCTTCCCGACATGATCCGGTATATTTTTATAGGGAACGAAAAATCGCCGCTCCCTATAAAATTCCGCAAGTTTTCCGCCATCGCTGGAATGTACTACAACTGCATAATCGAAGCCGGATTCAATGTCAGGCATGGGCCAAAATCCGACAATGAGGATCACCAATAATATTCCGGTGAGCACAGAAGAGACAATATATATTTTTTTCCTCGACACTGCCAGCCCTGTTAAGATTATAAAGAAAAGCCTGTCCCTCTATGAGGACAGGCTTTTCTTTATATGTTCTGCCACCTCAGAAACCCCTCGCTCCTAATATTCATAGGAAAGGCGGCTTTGTGCCATACGGTTCCCCGTATTTCACCTTTGTTTGGGATGGCAGTTCTTAGTCTTGATTCAAACTTATCACACAATATTTGCTCTGTCAATACGCGTACAGGAAGCTGTCAAGGAAGCAGGTGATAACAGAACTCTTATTGCCAAAGCGTTTACTTCCGGAAGGACACCGAACAATTTCGACTTCTGAAACTGCTTCTTTCTCCTTCGTCCAACACTTTCGGACAACCGGTGTTGACGTTAATTTCTTCCTCCTACACAACTTCGCCGGCCCCTCCCTTAAAAGGATTTTCGCTAAAAACTATCAGAAGTATTCTATTGTCCACAATGCCATGTTGTCTATGATTATAAGAAATATAAGATAACCCCGATACATGTGTTCTCTCTTGATGATTTATACACTGGGCATAATTAGTAGGAGAGCAGAGGGAGATGTCCTGTGGCGGTCTAATTCAGAGGTCTTCCCAACGGAAGACCGACACCACCATGTCCTTGAACAGCAATAATTTCATACGCTCTTTTGACTCACTGGTACGACATTGACAACATTGGAGTATAAAAACGTTAGCACAAGAAATATGGCTGATAAGAGGTGCTTAAAATCCTCGCCTGAGATTCTCCGGCAAATGATGCCAGCAGATTTTTTCAGTTTTTGTTCCTTTTATCGATTTGCCCATCTCTCTGTCCTCCTTATTATGCTTTCCACAGTCCGTGGAGATTGCAGTACTCTCTGGCAATCACCTTGCCTTTTAAACCTGTAAATGCTGCTTCGGGAGGATTCCCCGTGGCAAGGAATTGCCTGTATATCTTTTCTCCGCTTATTGCCTCTACCCACTGGATATAATGCTTGTCTTCCATGGGATGCGCAACACTTCCAACCTTTATTTTTATGCCGTCAGCCGTTTCTTCTATTATAGGGACATGTTTTTCCTTTGAAGCATCAACCGTATTTTCCTTCAGAAGGACCATCGGCTGTCCGCAGCAAACAAGTTCACCGCCGCCTACGACCATAACTTCTACTATATTCCCGCAAACCCCGCATTTATAAATCTGAAACCTATCCAGTTTTTCCATGATCACTTCCTCCTTCTTTGTCATATTTCTTAAGCCTCATCAATGTTACTGCTCATTATTTATCAGGTACAAAACAGCTTATTCGCCATCTTTGGAATATGTCCTATTTTTATTTCAATAAGCTCACCTCACTTCACTTAATTGGAGTCAAGAATTAAGACCGCCCTTCTATCAGTGAAATAAACTCAAACCCCTCTGACAGTACTTTTTTTATATGATAAATGCATTGTGAGTTTCGCTTCGTCAGGTGCAAAGAGCCTTTTAAGAAAACGGATATCCGCACCTGATCCGTCCGAGAGAAATCCAACGGCCTGTTTGTCGAGATTCCACTGCTGCAAGAGACGGTATATACCATCAAAATTTGTCATGAACTGTAAAATAGCAGACCTTTTGTTATATGTCAACTTTTGCAACCTTAACTGTAGGTAACGATAATTTATCACTCAAGATTCCGAATTGCGACTATGCGGTTACATACCCCTCAACCAGTACATCTTCGCCTATTTTTCTTGTCCGCAGGTCCCGGATATTGTAAGCTTGTTCAATTCGCCTGAAGACGCTGCCGCCTATTGCAGGAAACGAGTGCCTGCCGCCGATTATTTTGGGGGCTATAAAAAAAACCACTTTATCGACAATTCCGTCCTGCAGCGCATAGGAGCCCAGCGAAGAGCCCCCTTCTATCATGACTGATGCAATGCCGCGCCCTCCGAGCTTCCTCATAAGCCATTCAAGGTCCACCCGCTCTCCTTCATATTCGATAATTTCCACACCCTTGTCGAGCAGCAGTTGCTTCTTTCCCTGCTTTACTTCTGACTGGCGATCATTTCCAATATTTTTCTTTGCGATGAGTATGGTTTCAGGTGGAAGGTCAAAGATGTGGTAGTCGAGTGGGGTTTCACAAAGGGGGTCTATAACGACCCTTTGAGGCTGGCGCGCTTTATTCCGGCTTAGCACACTTTTACCGGTCTTACCGGGCCGGGCAGTGAGGCGTGGGTTGTCGGCCTTAACGGTCCCGACAGCAGTAAGGATGGCGTCAACGCTGCTCCTCATCTTGTGGACAAGACGCCTGGATGGCTCTCCGGTAATCCACTTGGACTGGCCTTCGGGGGTTGCAATCTTCCCGTCAAGGGTCATGGCAATTTTTAAAATGACAAAGGGTTTACTTGTAGTGATATATTTTATGTAAGCCTCATTGAGCCTTTGCGCTTCCCACTTGAAAAGCCCTTCAACAACCTCTATGCCGTGCCGCTTTAATTCACGCATCCCTTTGCCGGACACTTTCGGGTTGGGGTCTTCCATACCTACAAGGACCCTCGCTATGTTCGCTTCTATTATTGCTTTTGTGCAGGGAGGTGTTCTTTTGTCGAGATGGCAGCAGGGTTCCAGCGTCACATAAAGAGCAGACCCTTCAGCCTTATCGCCTGCCTTGAGAATTGCCAGTGCTTCGGCATGGAGTTCTCCGGGTTTCTTATGGTAGTCTTCGGCAACAATAACGCCGTCATTTACAATTACCGCCCCCACCATCGGGTTAGGGCTTGTCATGCCTCTGGCTCGTGCAGCAAGCCGTAAGGCCCGCCGCATGAAGATTTTGTCCTGGTCTAAAATCCGTACTCCTTCCACCGGCGATCAACGAGCCGCCCTATTTCGTCTGACATTATCAGTTCCTGGGGCCACTCCCTCATCATGCCTTCTTCCTTTGATTTTCTTGTTGCATCAAGACCCATTTTTGATCCGTACCGCGGCCAATTGGCGGCATGGTCGAGGTCGTCCAGAGGGCCATCCGCAAGGACCATATCCCGCTTCCAGTCAACGTTGTTAAGGACACGCCAGGCAGTATAGGAAATATTCTGCACATCTACATCATCATCCACAATTACGAGCAGCTTTGCGAACATCATCTGCCCCTTGCCCCAGAGGCCATGTATTATTTTCTTCGCATGTCCGGGATAGCTTTTCCTGATCGAAATCAATGCAGCGTTATGAAAAACTCCCTCCATAGGAAGGTTTATATCTCTTATCTCCGGAAAATCGAGCTTCAGAAGCGGCAGAAAGATGCGTTCCGTTGCCTTGCCCATATAACAGTCTTCCATCGGGGGCTTACCCACTATTGTGGCAGGGTACACCAGGTCCTTTCTGTGAGTAATACAGTCCACATGAAATACCGGATAGTAATCCGCAGCCGAATAGAAACCGGTGTGGTCCCCGAACGGTCCTTCCACGCGTATTTCTCCAGGCTGAAGATGTCCCTCTATCACCAGTTCGCTGTTGGCCGGCACCTCGATATCGGAAGTAATGCATTGGACCATCTCTACAGGCTCCCTGCGCAGAAAGCCGGCAAAAAGCATCTCATCCACAGATTCTGGCAGCGGTGCGGTCGATGCATAGATAACTGCCGGGTCGCTGCCGACTGCAATTGCGGCAGGCATCTTCTGCTGAGCATCCCTATATCGCTCATAGTGGCGGGCCCCGTCTTTGTGAATATGCCAGTGCATGCCGGTAGTCGTTTTATCGTATACATGTATACGGTACATACCGCAATTCAGACGGCCTGTAACAGCGTCTCTGGTGAATACCATGGGAAGAGTAATGAATCTCCCCTCGTCGGCGGGCTGTCCGTCACCCGGCCAGCACTTGATTATCGGAAATATGCTCAAGTCAGGATGGTCCTTTTCAACCACCTCCTGGCATGGCGCGCTTCTAACGGTCTTAGGAAGATATTTCGAGAATTGCAGGAGCTTCGGCAGCATTGCCAACTTTTCAAACAGCGTCTTCGGAGGCGACTGGTTAAGAATATCTTCTATACGCACAGCCACATCATCGAGTTTATTTATTTCAAGTGCAAGGCACATACGCTCAAAAGAACCGAAAAGATTGGTAACAACAGGATACAGTGAGCCTTTTACTTTTTCGAAATAAAGCGCCTGGCCCCCATTCGGGCTCTTGCACATTCTGTCCGTAATCCCGGCAATTTCAAGAATCGGGTCGACCTCGACCTTTATTCTCCGTAGCAGTCCTTTTGTTTCCAGTACCTTTATAAAGTCTCTTAAGTCTCTATATGCCACAATTCACCTATACCATCAACTCTTTTAGAATAACACTTGCCCCTCACTCTTCACTTCGATTAATGAGGTACTTGGCAGCCACTGCTTCAAGAGTGCTTGGGGAAGGCAGCCCCTGATGTAACAATTGCAGTGCTTCCAAATCAGACTTCCAAACAACATCTCCGGGAGCAACCAAAGAAATACTTCCCTGCTCATAGCTGGTAAAAAGCTTATTATCCTTGAAATAATAATGTCCCTTGCTTATCCCGGTAGTATAAATTCGCATTAACGGTGGAACATCATCGGGTTTAAACCAAATCTTTATTTCTCTCTCGGCATCACTCAATGTTGCCGACGCATGAATAAGATTATCCATCCGTTCGCCAATGACATTCCCAGCATCATCTTTTACCGGTACAATTGCCCCCAGAGCACGAATGCAGCCGGGTCTTTGATCTCTGGCAACGTTAGGATTGGTAGGCCCCGAGATATTCCTAATTTTTTGTACAGCGTCTTCACCCTGATAGACAAGAGCTATTATCCTGCGTTTCCAAGGTTCATCAGGATAATGGCTATATCCCATAATGAACTCGATAAGCGCCGGGAAAAAAACCTTTCCCCTATGTTCGGCATAGTGTTCTTCGGCAAGCATTTTAGTAACATTAACTATCTTTGCTCCGGCAAAACGCAAACCGGTATGGAATTCCGACAGTTGGGATATCACATATCCTGTCAGAGAATTTTTCAGCGCATCCGGTTTAATCAACACAAGCGTCTGTTCAGAAACTTCCTTATTCATAATCAAATCTCCTTATAATTTCAATTGTTCAACGAGCTCTTTTACCGCACTAACCGACTTCGCAAAATCAGCCTTTTCCTGTCCGTTCAGTTGCAGTTCGATTATTTTTTCAACACCGCCGCTTCCCAGTATGACAGGCACGCCTGTATAGACCCCCTGCGCACCGTACTCACCCTTGAGTAAGGCTGAACACGGCATCATTCTTTTTTTATCAAATATGATGGAATCTACCATCTGGCAGGTCGCTGCTGCAGGGGCATAATAGGCGCTGCCGGTTTTCAGCAAAGATACGATCTCTGCGCCACCCTGCCGCGTTCTTTCAACCAAAGCATCTATCCTGTCCCGGGGCATCAGTTCCGTAATCGGGACCCCCCGGACTGTTGTAAAACGGGGCATAGGGACCATCAGGTCTCCGTGGCCGCCGCATACGAGCGCCTCTACATCCTGGGGTGAAACACCCAGTTCCATAGCTGTAAAGGCCCTTAACCGCGCAGAATCAAGCACGCCGCCCATACCGACGACCCGGGACGGCTCAAAGCCCGAAACCTTTAAGCATATCTGCGCCATTACATCCATAGGATTTGTGACGTTGATAATTATGGCCCGCGGAGACAGCTTTGCCGCTTTAGAGATGACGTCCGACACGATTTTGGCATTAGCGCTCAGGAGATCGTCGCGGCTCATCCCCGGCTTACGGGCAAGCCCTGCGGTTATCACTATAACATCAGAATCAAGAGTGCTCGAAAAGTCGCTGGTCCCGACTATTGACGAGGAAGAGCCCCACAGCGGGCAGGCCTCGGCAAGATCAAGCGCCTTGCCTTTGGTAATTCCTTCATCTACATCGACAATCACCATATCAGCAATACCACCCTGCACAATCATCATTGCAAGCGATGCGCCTACATAACCGGCCCCTATGACCGAAACCTTCTTGTCCATTACGGTCTCCCTCCTTTAATTATCGTATTGTCAAAAACAAATTAACCTTTTTATATTGGATTAGAATCCACAAATATTGAACGGACCTTTTATTTTTATTCTCACCTGCTCACCTGCCTGTTCTATGGTGCAAGTGCAGTTAAAGGTCCGGACATAGAGTTCGAACATTTTTAACTCCATGTCACGGTTGTCGATCAGCACCTCGACATCTTCGTTCACAAGGCAAAGCCCGGCAAGATGCTTTTTGAATTCCTTCAGGTGTTCCGGGTGCGCCAGGCCTCTTGCATCTATAACCATTTAAATCTTCTGCAATTCTGACACGGACTTATTCAGCGTTTCCATGTCCCCAACATTAAAAAGGCGGGCAGAGGTCTCAATTCTCTTGATCAGTCCTGTGAGTACTTTGCCCGGCCCAACCTCGATAAAGTTTCTTATTCCGGCAAGCACAATATTTTTAATGCAATCTTCCCATAATACCGCATGGCTCAATTGCCTTACAAGAGATTGCTTTATTACAACAGAACCATAAAGACACTGAGCATCGGAATTATTGAAAAATGGAATTTCTGCATCTTTTACATCTATCATTTTAAGTGCCTCTTCTAATTGCCTTCCTGCATTATCCATCAGTTTGCAATGTGACGGAATACTGACAGCCAGTGGTATGGCCCGTTTTGCACCGGCAGCTTTTCCCCGCTCCATGGCTTCCTCGACCGCAGGGCGTTCGCCGGAAATAACAATCTGGCCGGGGCAATTGTAGTTCGCGACTGCGACATAACCTGAAGCAACAGAACCGCAGATATCGTCGATGACCTTTCTGTCCAGCCCGAGGATAGCTGCCATGAGCCCCTTTCCTTCCGGAACCGCCTCCTGCATTATTTTCCCTCTGGTCCCGGTCAGCTTTACAGCATCCCTGAACGAAATGCTCCCGGATGCTACAAGTGCCGAATATTCTCCAAGACTGTGCCCTGCCACAACAGAAGGATGAATATTTCCGGCTTTTAAGACAATATACGAAGCAATACTTGCCACAAGCAGGCAGGGTTGAGTCTTATACGTTTTATTCAACTCTTCTGCTGGCCCGTTGAAACTGAGACCGGCTACGTCATAGCCGAGAACAACAGATGCTGTCTCATAGATCTCTTTGACTGTATCAAAATTGTCGTAAAGGTCCTTGCCCATGCCGACCTGCTGAGAGCCCTGACCGGGAAATACAAAAGCAATACGACCTGACGCAGGGACACTGAGACAAGGAGACGCGGGGATATTTGTCACTGCTTTCCTTCTTTAAGTTTCTTGATCAAAACAGGAATGACTTCATTCACATCGCCTACGATTCCATATGTGGCAGCATTGAATATAGGGGCCTCAGGATTTTTATTAATGGCTATAATTATATCAGATGATTGCATACCTGCAAGATGCTGGACCGCACCCGATATTCCGCAGGCTATGTAGACTTTCGGACAGACCGTTTTTCCAGTCTGCCCTACCTGGTGGATGTATGGTATCCATCCCTCATCGACTGCCGCCCTTGATGCCGCAACAGCACCGCCCAGCAGCACCGCCAGTTCCTCAAGCATACCAAATCCTTTGGCATTACTCATACCCCTGCCACCAGCGACGATGACCTCTGCTTCCTGCAGATTGACCATGCATTCCGAGGTCTCTTTAAGCGTTTCAATCACTTTTGTTCTACAGATGAGATTACCTGCATCGACAGGGACCACTTCACCCTTCCTGCCGTGATCGGCTTCTATCCTCTTCATTACCCTTGGCCTGACAGTAGCAATCTGCGGTCGGTTAGCGGGACAAAGAATAGTTGCCATAATATTGCCTCCGAACGCAGGCCTTATCTGCAGCAGATTGCCTGTTTCTTTATCAATTTCGAGCGCGGTGCAGTCTGCCGTTAGACCGGTTTTAAGTCGTGCCGCCACTCTTGGGATAAACGACCGGCCCAGAGCTGTAGCGCCGGCAAGGACAATCCCCGGTTTGTGGTCCTTTATGAGTGACATAAGCATTTGAGCGTAAGGCTCGTCATTAAACTTCTCGAATATCGGGTCGCCGCAATGGTACACCTTGTCCGCGCCCCATGAGATCAGCTCCCGGGCAGCGTCTTCTGAGGCGCCGAAGAGTACCGCAGCCACTTGAGTCTTCAGTTCTTCGGCAAGTCTTCTGCCGGCTCCCAGGAGCTCGTAAGCGACGGAAGCTATTTTCCCCTCCCGCTGTTCCGTAAAAACCCATACTCCCTGATAGGCCGCCAGGTACTCTGATAACCCGGCTTTTTGTTTATCTCCCTCGTCTGCAACTTCGATAATTACTCCCTCGGGACAAACACTCATGCACGTTCTGCAGAATTGGCAATACTCATTGATAAAGGCCTTACCGTCTTTTATTTCTATAGCTGTATAGGGGCACGATGCTATACACTCCGCGCAACCGGTGCATTTCTCTGTATTTATGATAATACGCATTTCAGCCCCCTCAGTTCCTTAACGAGTGCTGTAACCTGTTCCTCAACGCTGCCCTGAAGCATCCTCCTGTCGGATTTCAGTTGCGGGGCAAATATATTCCTGACCTGTGTCGGAGATCCCTTTAACCCGACATTTTCCTCTTCCGCGCCTATCGCTCTCATATCCATTTTTGTAATAACCGCCTTTTTTGCCGCCATCTTGCCTTTAAGCGACGGGAAGCGGGGCGTGTTTATCTCTTTCACAACTGTCAGCAGCACTGGAAGGGATGATTCTACCACATCATAGCCGTCATCCATTAAACGCTGTACCCGTATCGTGCCGCTTGCCAGTTCATCTATCTTTCTAACATACGCTATATGGGGTATATTCAAAAATTCGGCCACTTCGGGACCGACCTGAGCAGTATCACCATCGATGGCCTGCTTGCCGCAAAGGATGATGTCATAGTTGATTTTTTTTATGGCCTTGTAAAGCGTGTATGATGTTGCCCACGTATCGGAGCCTGCAAAAGCCCTGTCCGAAATGAGCCGCACTTCATCAGCGCCCATCGAGACAGCCTCCCTCAACACGTTCTCTGCCTGAGGAGGACCCATAGTAATAACCGATACTTTCCCGCCTGTTTGCTCCCTGATCTGGAGTGCGGCTTCGAGCGCGTGCAGGTCATAGGGATTGATAATGCTGGGAACTCCTTCGCGCACAAGCGTATTGGTCTCAGGATTTATCTTGACTTCGGCTGTATCAGGGACCTGTTTTATGCAAACAATTATATTCACCATAACCTCCATACAAAAACGTGCAGCGTGCTTAAAGCACCTACTGTTGGTTGAGCGTACAGCGATACACGCTAATATTTTAGCTTGTCATTATACCCGTTATTTCTTTGTACTTTCAAGTATGACCATTGCCACGGCATAATGCCGCTCGTGGGAAAGCGTAAGATTTATAACATACCTTTCCATTAAATCTTCGCGGACTGAAATATAGGGCTTCCCAGACTCATGGTTCAGTATGACGATATCAATCAGCCCGGGCATCTTCCCGTCATACTCCAGATCGGATAACGCCTTTATAAACGCTTCTTTTACAGCAAAACGGGCAGCCAGACACTGAAACGTGTTTTTTCTTTTATAACAGTAAGATATCTCGTTATCATTAAATATTTTCCTTAAGAATTTGTCTTCCCATTTTTGAACCGCATCCCTTATTCGCTTTATTTCAACAATGTCAATTCCAATGCCCTTGATCATATCATAACAAACCTTTCATCTCCCTTACCGCCCTCTCGATTCCTACAAGTACAGCCCGGGAAATAATACTGTGGCCGATATAAAGCCCTCTTATGTCTTCTATGGAGGCAATGTCCTGAACATTAAAGTAGGTCAAACCATGTCCTGCATTAACGGCAAGGCCGACCTTGGCTGCAATCTTTACGGCTTCCATCACGCGCTGCAGTTCGTCATCCCGTTTCTTTCCCTTCGCATTGGCATATAGTCCCGTATGAATCTCGACCATGTCGGCGCCTGCCTCTTTGGATATGTCTACATCCATTATATGAGGATTCACGAAAAGACTTACAGGTATGCCGGCGTCATGAATTTTCCCTATGGCATTCTTGAGGCGTTCTTTCTGAGCTGCCATATCCAGCCCCCCTTCTGTTGTGAGTTCCTGTCGCTTCTCGGGCACAATCGTTACCAAATCGGGTTTCACCTCAAGGGCTGTGCGTATCATCTCATCTGTTGCAGCCATCTCCAGGTTCAGTTCGCAGTGCACTGTCTCCCTCAATAGCCTCACGTCCCTGTCATGTATATGCCGCCGGTCCTCCCTCAAGTGAACAGTTATACCGTCAGCTCCTCCCAATAGGGCTAAAGTTGCCGCTATGACCGGATCCGGTTCAAAAGTTTTTCTGGCCTCTCTTACTGTAGCCACATGGTCAACATTAACTCCGAGCAGCATTTGTACACCCCCGTTTTTTAAAATTAAGAATTAGTCGGCATCAGCAATCTTAACCAGAGTCCCTTTTTTTGCGGCGTAACGGAAGACTGTTATGCCCTTGGCCCCCTTTTCGTAGGCAAGGAGATAGGCCCGCGCAACATCCTCTTTCTTCGCCTTGTGGGGGAGGTTAATGGTCTTGGAAACCGCGTTATCGGTATATTCCTGAAAAGCCACCTGCATTTCAATGTGGTCCTCATACGGTATTTCCAGGGCTGTTTTAAAAAGCTTTTTCACTCCGGAGGGTATTTCCTTTATGCCCCTCAAATTCCCATTACCCATAACTCTGCTCATTACCGCATCAGAATAGAAGCCCTGCTTCTTTGCGATCTCAACAAAATATTTATTTATCTCATAAAGTTCGGTATCAAGCACAAGCCGCTTGTAGGCAATGGCAAAGATAGGTTCAATACCGCTCGAACAGTCGGCGATTATGGAGATTGTGCCAGTGGGAGCAACAGTCGTTGTCGTGGCATTACGGACCTTCGGCATACCGGGTGCATCATATCTTGACCCACTGAAGTTCGGGAAAGTGCCGCGCTTCTCTCCAAGATATACCGAGGCCTGCCGCGCCGTGTCCTGTATAAACCTCATGACCATACGGGCCAACCCGCAAGCCTTCCTGTGATCGTAAGGGATGTCCATTAGTATAAGCATATCAGCCCATCCCATAACGCCAAGCCCTATCTTTCTGTTTCCCTTATGCATTCTTTCGATTTCAGGCAAAGGATAGCGGTTTGCATCAATGCAATCATCAAGAAATCTCACAGCCGTCCTGACTGTGTCGCCGAGAGACTCAAAATCAATTTCCCCCCCCGAAACATAAAGAGAAAGATTTATTGAACCGAGCACGCAGGCCTCAAAGGGAAGCAGCGGCTGCTCCCCGCATGGATTAGTGCTTTCGAAAGATCCGATATGCGGCGTGGGGTTTGCCATGTTGATCCTGTCAATGAAAATGAGGCCCGGGTCTCCTGTTTCCCATGCGCTTTCAACAATCTCTTCAAAAACATCCTTTGCTCTAAGGCGGCCGGCTGTTGCACCTGAACGCGGATTGATCAGGTCATATTCGGCATCGCTCTTCAGCGCCCCGATGAATGCGTCGGTTATCGAAACAGAAATATTAAAGTTGGTCAACTCCCTGCTGTCCCGCTTGATCTTTATGAATTCAAGTATGTCTGGATGGTCCACGCGCAGCATCCCCATATTTGCGCCGCGCCTGGCCCCTCCCTGCTTGATAACCTCTGTTGCGGTATTGTATATCCTGATAAAAGAAACCGGACCGCTTGCAACCCCCCCCGTAGACCTTACCATATCCTTTCTGGGTCTTAACCTCGAAAAGGAGAAACCGGCTCCGCCCCCGCTTTGAAGTATCAATGCAGCATTTTTAAGCGTATCAAAGATGCTCTTCATCGAGTCTTCAACCGGCAGGACAAAACAGGCCGCGAGTTGTCCCAAGGGCTTCCCAGCGTTCATAAGCGTGGGAGAGTTAGGAAGAAACTTGAGCGAAGTCATCAACTCATAAAATTTATCCTCCCAGTACACAGCATCTTCATTGTAAAGCCTCTCCGCATCGGCAACGCAACGGGCGACACGTCTGAACATTTCGTCAGGGGTTTCGATTATGCTGGCCTTTTCGTCCTTGAGCAGATACCGCGCATGCAGTACCTTTAAGGCCTTCTCCGATAATTGCATAAAGGAATTATAATATAATATAAAAATGGATGTCATTAGTTTAATTAATAAATATTACCCTTACGGCTCGCAGGCGCATTCCCTTTTACTTAAACACAGCAGGCTCGTCACGGAAAAAGCTCTGCAGGTCGCAGGCAGAGTCCATTCGCTTGGTCCTGACCTAAGTTTCATTGAGGAGGCCTCCATGCTCCATGACATAGGGATATTCCTGACAAACGCTCCTCACATCGGATGTTATGGCGACAAACCATATATATGTCATGGTTATCTTGGAAGGGAGCTATTGGAAAAGGAGGGACTGCCGGGACACGCAATTGTATGCGAGCGCCATGTCGGAGCCGGATTGACTGTAAGCGATATAGAAACCGGCAAGCTTCCCCTCCCCCTCAGAGACATGTCGCCGGTTACACTGGAAGAGAAAATAATCTGTTTCGCTGATAAATTCTACTCAAAAGTAAAAGACAATACCGGGAATAAAAAGGCCATATTACAGATCAGAAAAGAACTGGGGCGCTACGGCCAAAGCAAACTGCAACAGTTCGATGAATGGCTCGTTTTTTTTAAAGAGCCTTAAGTCCTCCCATCACACTTTAATCCGGAAAGTCTCGCCACGCGGACAGATTTTAAAATCTTTCAGTTTATAGGCAGGTACTGTCAGGACCTCAGTTTCTTAGCAAGCATGCGAATGAAACCTCTCGTTTTGCAATTATGCAAAGGTTTAAACATTCCATTTCCTTTAAAATCAATGCGTTTATGATTGGCATGAGAAATGCTTTTATAAGTACAGATGCAGAAAGCAAAAAGGAGGCGCAAAGAGATGAAAACAGTAAAGACAACAAAAACGGGCTTATACATTGGAGTAGGAGCAAGTCTGGTACTATTTGCATTCATAGGGTTGATGCCGGGGTCATTTGTCGGCGGCGTAATCGGAATCAATATAGCAGGCGCTATTTTCGGATTGCCATTAACGGCCTCGGCGCTGCCGAGGCTTATAGTTGCGGCATCAATGCTGTTGGGAGTTATGCTGTCAGGTCTGGTATTTGTATCCGGAGGCGCAATGGCCGGCTGGCTTACCGGGAATGCCATTGATGCTCTGAGGGAAAGCAAAACAATGACCATTGGCCATATGCAAACAGTAAAAATTAAATAACAACTAGTGTAGTGTCTCATAAACTACTGGAGTTATTATCTCCGATTGCCTCTCCCCCGTTATCCTGTCATTCCGGTGCTCTTAAGCACCGGAATGACAGGATAACGGGGGAGAGGCAATCGGAGATAGTCAAGCATCGGCATTCTGAGGGTCGGAATCTTCATAGGCATATTATTCTATTTCTTCATCTTCATCGTCTTCGTCCTTATAGTCTCTTTTTTTCCTGAGAATCACTATAGAACCATATATAGTCATTAAAGCTGCAAATAAAAAGAGTATCTCGTAAAGATTATCTCCTATAAAGGAAAACCACAAAGTTTTACCTGTGAGAGATGACCTCCATAGTTTTTCAAGTTCATCCAGAGATATGGAGAGACTTCCCTGGACTGCGTTTTCCAGATTATCACCACTGCTCATATGTTCCAATATCCTGCGCACCCCTGAACCCCCAAACTCCCTTTCTATATATTCAACTATGCTTTTGCTTTCCTCATAGGCAAGGATCATGGCTCTTCCGTCGGAAGGAAAGTTCCCAGTTAATTGTTCGATGCTTATAAGACTGCTAGAGAGAAAAGCCTCCCTGAGAACTGACTGGTTTCCATCAGCCATTATCTCAGCTAACCCGCCACTGACCCATTGACATATTCCTTCGTCAAACCATCGGGGAAGCTTCTCTTGTGCGATATGATGATGAAGTTCAAGGTGACACATTTCATGCTTTAAGGTAGCCCGAAGAGTAAAGGGGTAAACGTTCATTTTTGAAGCATCCATCATGATCAGATTCTCTTGAGGGCTCGCAAGGGCGGTAACAAGATCACTTCCAGCGGCCGTTGTGAATGAGGCACTATCTTTCATTAATATGATTTCAGGACGTAAATCTGTTGCCCATCCGAGCTCTCTAACCAACTCCTGCCGGATGCCTGGATATGACTTGAGGACTTCCATTGCAGATGTTTGAAACGGGTCGTCATACCGGACAATAACCCTCTCATCCTCGATAATATGTCTCTCTGCATAAGAGCGCCCGGCCAAAAGCACCATAAGAAAAATAACCATGAGTGAAACGGTGTTTCTTTTTTTCATGGAAATATTGCCCTCTTCTAAAGAATACCGTTATCGACGTCTGAAAGGATTCTAATAGCACAAAATCAAGACCCTGTTTGCTACTTAGTTATATTAACGAAAGCATATCCGTTTTTTACTGAATGTTTAATTACATACATAGCCTTGTCTGCCTGCTTAATTAAACTGTCCACATCATCGCCGTGATCCGGGTAAAGCGCGATTCCGATACTTGCCCCAATTGTAGAATGCTTCCCATTAAGGGCAAACGGCTCGGACACGAGTTGGAGTATCTTCCCGGCAATCAGCGCCGCACCCTGAGGAGATTGCAGTTCCGGTATGACCATCAGAAATTCGTCGCCGCCGATACGGGCAACCGTGTCAACTTTGCGCACACAGGAAAGAAGGCGCTTCCCCACTTCTCTAAGCAGAACATCCCCGGCTTCATGCCCATAGTTATCATTGACATCCTTGAAGCCGTCCAGATCTATATACATTATTGCTACCAATGTTTTATTTCGCTTAGCCCTCTCCAGGGCCACCGATATGCGGTCTTTTACCAATCTCAAAGTAGGCAAGTCAGTTAACGCATCGTGGGTTGCCAGGTACCGAATCTTCTCCTCCGCTTGCTTACGTTCCGTAATGTCAGTATGAGTTCCGATCATGCGCAGCGGATTGCCGTCTGCATCGCGCTCCGTGATTTTGGCGAGAGACAGTATCCATTTCCACTTTCCGCTCTTTGTCTTCTGCCTGACCTCGACCTTGTATTCCGGTATTTCACCCTTAAGATACGCACTGTAAACAGCAGCTTCATGCTTCTTGTCATCAGGGTGGAGTCTCTGGATCCATTTTGCAAGGGTCTCGTGAAATTCAGCAGGATCATATTCAAGCATAAGGGCATACTCGGGGCTCACTATAGCTTCGCCTGTTTTTAAATTCGAATCATAAATAGACTGTCCTGCTGCTTTCAATGCCAGACTCAGACGTTCTTCGCTTGTCCGCAAGGCCTCTTCCGCCAGCTTGCGAGAGAGGGCGATTCCAATGCTGTCACACAGTCCCTCGAAGAAGAGGATCATATCCAGCGTGAATTGATCTTTGCGTCGATCATTGAGCTGGAACAGCCCGATGATATCTTTGCCCGCACGCAAGGGAACCAGTGCAAAGGAATGGAATCCTTCATGGATGCAGCGGTTACGCGGATGAAATCTCGGATCCTGGTCGGCCTGCAGGTCCAACAGTGGGAATGAGTCGTTCGTCCAGAAGCTTCCACCCGGCGTGAAAAGGGGATTCGCCGGATCGGTATGTCCGGAAATTACCAAGCCGCACGTGCATTCCAAGCAGATTTTGCCGTCTTTATCCCTGCAAGGCCCGCCATCCGGACATTGGACAGTCAGCGTATTTTCCGTGAGCAAGAAATCAGTCGGGAAACCGTCCTGGACAAAATACGGGAAGTCATAGCCTTTGCGCAGGCGGATGCCCGCTGCCTCAAAGCCCGTACTCTGCTTAACCATTTGCAGGATATCCCGAATCGTGTCTTCGGTGCCTCCCAGCTGATTCAGGTGTTCCAATACAGCGTGCGCCAGTCGTTCCCTCTCCTCCATCTGCTTGCGCTCGGTAATATCCCTCACTAAAGAAAGAAACAACTTGTCTTCCACCGTATCAAGAATTCCCAAACGAACTTCGACAGGGAAAGTAGTCCCATCTTTCCTTTTGTTGATTCCATAGAGCGTAACCGGATTTTGGAGTGTTATGCTTTCCCGTATGTGACCCAGTTTGTCAGGCGTAATATCCGTTTCAAAATCAGCAACGGTCAGCTTTAGCAGTTCATCTCGACTATATCCCAGACTGTTACACGCCTGTTGGTTTACGTCAAGTATGTTCCCCCTTGCATCGTGAAGGAAAATAGCATCAGCTGCCTGCTCGACAAGCATGGTAAAATATTGTTTCCGTTTCTCAAGCGCGCTATTTATCCTATGAAAATACACGAGAAATATCCCAAAAGCGATTAAAAGTATAAAAAGGGAACTTAATGTATATCCATATGGTGCAAACAAATCGATTTGCCGCATAAAAGGATAATCAATATTATGTATGCCCCATAAAATGAAAGCGTAGCCTGTAATATTCTTACTGATCGGCTCTATGTTTTTTAATTGAATATACTTCATTCCCGTCCATATTGATGTGAAACCCAAAAGAGTGAAGGTCGGCAGCGTCATCAAATCGAAAGGAAACCTGAATGTGATTGCAATGATAATCCAGAGAGAAGTCAGGCAATAAAAATACAGCCACTTCTTGGGAAAGGGTCTCCCAATGAAAGTATAGGTGCCCCACAGGAAAAGGATGCCGCTTGAAAGGGAAAGAATCTGGTTACAGATTAAGACAGGTCCGGTTCTATATCCGGTAGATATGACATATTCAAACAGGAGTCGTACATCATAAAAGAACCAGCTCAAGGTCCATATGCCGAGATATCTTTCCTTATAGTAATGGTAAAGATAAAAATATATTACCAGCAATACTAGTATGCTGGCAAAATTTTCGATGATGGTATACGACAACCAGTTCATCAATTTCTTCCCAATTTCTTAAGCCCGTTGTTCATAATTTGAGTATAACTTATTATTGGATGATGATATTTGAGAATTCCGTAACACGGACCATTTTAACAACAATTTTGACAGGACACGTGTAAATTACCATCGATATTTTTAGTCACTTAATTGTATGCTATAAAAAGGTTATGGCCCTGTTGAGCTCACTCCCCATAGGCAGTGAGCTTGTTGATAAATGAAAAGAAAACAAAAAAACATTTGCCGCTGTCCGTGGGTTGATTTGAGCAAAGTCGATTATGTTGAATACCACGACAAAGAATGGGGTGTTCCAGTTTATGACGACAAGTTGTTGTTTGAATTTCTGACGTTGGAATCTGCTCAGGCAGGGTTGAGCTGGTACACAGTTTTGAAAAAAAGAGAGCATTACCGAAGTGCCTTTGATAATTTTGAACCAAAAAAAGTTGCCGGATTTGATAAGGCAACGATTGAAGAACTGCTGCTGAATCCTGGGATAATAAGAAACAGATTGAAGATTGAGGCTACGGTAAATAATGCTCGCAAATTCCTTGAGGTCCAGGGGGAGTATGGGAGTTTTTCAAAATATATGTGGGGTTTTGTCGGCGGCAAACCAAAAAACAACAACATAAGGAAATTATCGGATTATCCTGCTGTAAGCAGGGAATCTGATGCATTAAGCAAAGATTTGAAGATCAGAGGGTTTAAATTTTTGGGTTCTACCATTTGCTATGCTCATATGCAGGCTACTGGCATGGTCAACGATCACTCTCTTGATTGTTTCAGAAGAAAAGAGATAATGGCGCTATATGGTAAATAGCCAGTCCGTCAAAAAAAGTGATAAAGTATATTGCCCGAAGAAGCAGTGCATCAAATACGTTAGCGCCTGTGAATCTCTTTGTAGATTCAAGGTCAGATGTTCTTCCCTGAAAGAATATTATTCCCCTTTGCTGTGGAAATCTTAGCGTCTCTGTTTCATGGTATAACTATACCGGCAGCCAGCGATGTAGAATAGACTCTAAAGCTTTGCTGAATTGGTCCAAAGCCAAAGGCTTCTCAAGATAATCGCTGGCGCCAGCAGCAACTGCTTCTGCCCTGTCCGATTCGAGACATGAAGACGTGACCATCACAACAGGGATATCTCTTAGACGATCGTCGGCGCGTATTTCACTGAGCACTTCGGAGCCGCTCATCCCCGGCATCTTCAAATCAAGCAATATCAGGGCCGGCAACTCATGTCCATTCCTGAGCATTGCAAGCGCGGACTCACCGTATGTTGCGGAGCGGACGCTTATTTCTCGCCCTGTAGCTTCAATTGCGATCAGCGTAAGCTCTATATCGATTGGGCTATCGTCAACAATAAGAATCATTTTCTCTTTCACCCCCCTCTAAAGAAATTTAGAGATTCAGGTCAAGTGAATTACCACCGTGCAGCGCCCTCTCAACTGTCTTGATAGCGCAAAACTCCCCGCACATACTACAAACTTCTTTCTCTGCAGGCGGAGCCTGGCTTCTCCAGGCCCTGACCTTCTCGGGATTTAAACTTAACGATATCTGCCCTTCCCAGTCGAGGTTCTTTCTGAAACGGGCCATTTTTTTGTCTTTTTCAATAGCGCCCGGCACGCCTTTGGCGATATCAGCTGCATGTGCGGCAATCTTTGACGCAATAACCCCTTCCCGCACATCTTCGATGTCAGGCAGCCTTATGTGCTCTGCAGGAGTTACGTAGCACAGGAAATCGGCGCCGGCAGCACCGGCAATAGCGCCTCCTATCGCCGCAGCGATGTGATCATACCCCATTGCGATATCCGTAACCAAAGGTCCCAGCACATAAAATGGCGCACCTTTGCATATCTCTTTCTGCAGCTTGACATTCAGTTCCACCTGGTTCAGCGGCACATGCCCCGGTCCTTCTATAATGGTTTGCACCCCAGCCTCAAGCGCCCTGTCCCTCAATTCTCCAAGCGTTACCAGTTCCTCGAGCTGGCTCCGGTCCGTAGCATCGGCCAGACAGCCCGGCCTGAACCCGTCTCCAAGACTCAGGGTCAAGTCATATTTTTTTGCCATCTCCAGCAGACGGTCATACTGTTCGAAAAGCGGGTTCTCCTTATCATTGTAAATCATCCACTCAAGCAGAAATGCGCCTCCCCTGCTTACCACATCAAGTATACGCTTGTCCTCTCTCAACCGTTGTATCGCTTTCTGCGTAATACCGCAGTGAACAGTGATAAAATCAACACCATCCTTTGCGTGGTCCTCAATCACCTCGAAAAGGTCTTCGGGGTCCATTTTGGCAATATGGCCGCGCCTTTCAGCGGTCTTTACAATGACCTCATAGATTGGGACCGTACCTACCGATACAGAAGATCGTTTGATAAGCATGTTCCTTAAATCCCTGATAGCTCCGCCAGTTGAAAGATCCATTACCGCATCTGCCCCGTGGCTTATCAGAACCGCCAGTTTTTGCAACTCATCATCATAAGAAACCCTGTCCTTTGATGTGCCGATGTTTGCATTGACTTTCGTAAGCATCCCCCTGCCGATACCCAGAGGCGCAATCTCATGAAACAAATTCCGGGTAATTACCGAAAACCCTTCCGCAATATCTCCGGCCAGCTTTTCCGGAGATATTGATTCTGCCGCAGCTACTGCTTTTATTTCATCAGTCAGTATGCCTTTCTTTGCAAGTTCGATTCTTGTCATAATTTTTTCTCCTTAAACAGAAAAACAACCACTACTCCCTATCTCTTCAATAAAAAGCCCCGCCGCCTTTTGGGTATCATTCTCTCCCAATATGCCGCTTATCACTGCTATGCCGAAAGTACCCGACTTCATCACCGTATTTATTGTGTCGCGCTTGATTCCCCCGATACCAAAAACAGGTATCCCAATTTCTCCCGCAACTTTATTGACCGCCTCCAGTCCGACCGGAGCTCCATATTTCAATTTCGAAGGGGTTTGATAAATCGGACCGAAAGTTATAAAATCAGCCCCTTCCTTTTCAGCCAGGTGCGCCTCTTTTAAACTATGGGTAGAAACTCCTATAATAAAGCCGGCGCCGGCTATCTTTCTGGCCGCGTAGACAGGCATGCTTTCCTGCCCGAGATGTACACCGTCAGCTCCGGCACAAAGAGCCACATCAGTACTGTCATTAATAAAAAGCTTAGCACAGTACTCAGAGGTCAATTCTCTCATCCCGTATGCCATAGTAAGTAATTCCCTCGTCGGCAAATCCTTCTCCCTTAACTGTACCGCCTTGACGCCGGCCTTCAATGCGCCTTCTATGGCAACAAAAAATGCACCTTTATCACTAAACAATTTCCTGTCGGTAATCAAGTAAAGTTTGAAATCCAGTTTGCTCACGCCCATAACCTATTACCCAAATCCAGCGATAAGAGTTGTCATTGCGAGCGCAACGAAGCAATCTTGTTTTTTTCAATAAGATTGCCACGCACCCTGCGGGTGCTCGCAATGACAGTAATAGCACTATGTTGGCACAGATATCGCTGGATTTTCCTATTGCCTATTCCCCGCCTTTAAATCATTCCCTCCAGCGGACTGCTCGAGGTTGCGTAAAGCTTTCTTCCCATTCTCCCCGCTTTATAAGCCAGCCGTCCGGCAATAACTGCATGCTTCATCGCAGCTGCCATTGTTAGAGGGTCTTTGGCAGCTGCAATGGCAGTGTTGATCAGCACTGCATCACAACCAAGTTCCATTGCGATCGTTGCATCGGAGGCTGTACCTACTCCAGCATCGACCAGAACGGGGACTTTCGAGGCCTCGAGGATTATTTTTATGTTGTATGGATTTCTAAGGCCCAGCCCTGAGCCTATAGGCGCACCGAGCGGCATAACCGCCGCTGCACCGGCATCCTCAAGCCGTCTGGCCATTATTGGGTCATCGTTAGTGTAGGGGAATACAATAAAACCCTCTTTTGCGAGTATTTCCGTTGCTTGTAAAAGCCCTATAGTATCGGGGAAGAGTGTCCGCTCATCTCCTATAACTTCAAGTTTTATCATGTCCGATACGCCTGCTTCCCGGGCCAGCCGCGAATACCTCAAGGCATCATCAACGGTGTAGCATCCGGCCGTATTCGGCAGTATCTTGTATTTCTTAGGGTCAATATAATCGAGAAGGTTCTCTGACTTCCTGTCAGTGATATTCACCCTCCTCACCGAAACAGTCACCACATCAGCGCCTGAAGCTTCCACTGCTTTCACGGTTTCGGCAAAGTCTTTATATTTACCCGTACCAATCCAGAGCCTGGACTTGAACTCGATTCCCTTTATCACCAAAGCGTCATCCATGAGAGCCACCCCCGACAAAATTTACTATTTCCACAATATCTCCCTCGTGAAGCCGGCGCCTCGCAAAGTCCACCCTCTTGAGCACCTTAAGGTTAACTTCAACCGCAACCCTTTCAGGTTTGATTTCCTTCTCCTGCAAAAGTTGCAACAGTGTTGCTGCCGCTGTATCAATTTCTTCTCCGTTGACTTTAAGTCTCACAAAAAAATCCCTTCAAACTAGAAATCCCCTATCCCTGGTCAGGAAATAGAGGACGTTATAGCTGCTTGCCATGTTCCAATTTCCTACGCCGGAATTATCCGGATCAGGTTCAAGGGGTCTTTTCCTACATGCGGAAAACTCTCAGGCTATTAAGGATAAGGAACTATGCATAGTTCCTTCGCCTCCCCCATGGTATATTGAAACTATAATATCAAAAAGCGATGTTTGTCAATGAATATCAACCAACTATATTCTGCAGACTATAGCTTTATCGCCTTTTTGGATACCGTATTTCTCCGCTGCATTCCCTCTATTCACAAACAGCTCCAGATACCCTGAACTGTTCACAAGGCAACAGAGTCCGTCCTCTCCGGCCTGAGCATAATACTTTACCGGCTGAATAATTGTATTATTGGCCTCTGCAACATAATGATCGGCAAACGATGTAAGGTCGTCACCCCTTATGTTGGTTATAGCGTTGCCGAAACGGTCGATGTAAATGACTTTTCCGGAAATAGCAGCGTGCGTAACTTCGGAAAGAGGAACAGGAAAAGTAACAAAATCTTTGGCAGGCGGCCCGAATTCTCCGGGCGGCAGGCCCTTTGAAAGCCAGGCTCCGGCAGGTGCAAACAAATCCCTTCCCTGGAATGTAGGGCTCTCCTTTGCGCGCATGTATCTTTCTTCGGTGATATGTATGCCCTTCACCTGCTGTGAAAAACAGAGTATATGGGAAAACACTCCGTTATCAGGCCCCACAAAATAAAAACCACCGGTATCGAGGATAAGGGCTTTCCGTCCGGAACCGACACCGGGATCGACAACCACTATATGGATAGTTCCAGACGGGAAATAGCTGAAGCTGGAGCCGATGACGTATGCAGTTTCTGCAATGTCCTGCGGCTGTATCGAATGGGTTATGTCGATAATTACAGCGTGCGGGTTAATCGATAAAATAACGCCCTTCATTTCAGCCGCAAATGGGTCTTTATAGCCGAAATCAGTAGTCAGCGTTATGATTCGATTACATAGCGTTAAAGCGTTCATAGCGTAAAATCATTAAAAGCGTCTGTTACATTATCAAGCCGCAATTTAGACTTGGCACTGCATAACCTCTCATTGTGCTTCTTGTCTAATTTCTATTATTACCTTATTCAAATCGAATTGGTCGGCAAATAACCACCTCATTAATTCTATTACATGATTTTTCAGATAAAAGAACATCATCTCAAATTCAGTTGATTCAGGATCAAGAATTGTTGTCTTTTGGATAAGCAGAAGGTTGTTCTTAAGCGTCAGACGTAAAGGGTCTTCAATCGCACTGATTTCAGCATTAGCTGCAGACACAATGTTACCAAATGTGCTCTCTATGTGAACATTGCCGGTATGGATTATTGACTCCGTCTCCTGTAAGTCATCGAGGGATTTAGAAAGTCGGTCTTTCAGATTAATTTTATATCTTGACGTTTCTTTATCTGACGAAATATATTGAATATCTTCAGATCGCTGCTGTAACATCTTTTTGATGCTGACAAACATCAGATCATCTATCGAATAACTAAAATCGACTATATTCATGGGCCACACCCACTAATTTATCAATAGTCACATTCTTTTCATGAAGGTAGCCACTAATAGCCGTTTTAATTTCCTCGAATATTTTAGTGTTGACAAACCATGCCGTGCCAATACCAACAGCTGTTGCCCCCGCCATTATGTACTCAACGGCATCCCGCCATGTAGAAATACCGCCAATTCCTATTATGGGAATACTCTTACTTTTGCATTCCGGTATTTTTTCGAAGCAGTCATATACCATACATATACCTACAGGCTTGATAGCGGGGCCAGAAAGTCCACCATAAAAATTTCCCAACAATGGCCTGCGTGCATCCACATCGATTGCCATTCCTCGTAAAGTGTTAATCATTGAAAGAACATCTGTCCCACCTTGAATCGCAGCTTTGGCAGATAGGGTTACGTCAGTGACATTAGGCGTAAGTTTTGTTATCACTACAACTTTATTGCCTACCCGCTTTTTTACAGCCTTTACTACGCGTTCTACAGCCTTGGGGTTCGTTCCAAATATAACTCCACCTTCTTTAAGGTTTGGACACGACACGTTGATTTCTATGCCCGAGATGAGACCATTGAGGTCGTTATCGACTAAGTATGAAGCAAGCTCCCCGAATTCACGAACGGTATCGGCAGAAATATTTACGATAATCGGAAGTTTGTAATCCAATGTTCCTGGCAGTTCTTGTCTTAGAAAAACCTCTGCACCGCTATTCTGCAGGCCAATTGAATTTAGAAGTCCTGTACGTGTCTCTATGACTCGCAATTCCGGATTACCTTTTTTGGGTTTCAAAGTAACGCCCTTCGTCACAAAGGCTCCGAGAGAATTAAGTATGCCTTCATAATTAGCGAGGATCGTTAAATCATCACCATGTCCAGCCGTGCCGGAAGCCGTGATCAACGGTGTATTCAACGACAAATGTTTAAGTCTCACTTCTAATCGATTTATTTCCATATTATCTCACTTGCATCAAAAATTGGTCCATCAGTGCAAACACGAGAATATTTGCTTTCACCAGTTTCATTTTTTGTCTCGCATACACAGGAGAGGCATACACCTATTCCGCACGCCATGCGTTTTTCCATCAATACCTTTAGTGGAACCCCGTATTCCTTGGTTATAGGCACCAAAGCTTTCATCATTCCAAGGGGTCCACACGCAAAAGTCAATATTTTCCTTTTAAACTTAGAACCTGATAGATAATCATTATATTGGTCACTCACAAAACCTTTGTATAAATTTTTTTTTGGAATCTTCTTACAAACAATATTGGCTTCGGAACTCGAAACAAATATTTCGGAGCAATCTAAACCAGTCTCGATTAAATCATCAATATATATTGTGGGATCTTCATCAGTAAAGGTTTGATCTAAACCGTCTGTTCCGTGCTTGTATTTTAGCATCCCCATCTTTTCGATTCCAATAAATGCTTTTACCTTATATGAATAATATCGCAGGGCTTGAACTATAAAAATCAGTGGAGCCATGCCCACCCCACCTCCAATTACATGGATTTCATTAAAACCCTTGTCTCTTAATTCTCTTATAATCTGTCCTTTTCCAAGAGGACCCAGGATTTGAACCTCGGCTCCTTTTTGCAGTTTAGATAATTCCTTAGTGCCTATCCCATTTGCCAACACTTTGTAAAAGATCTCAAATTTATTTGGAAAAACAGTATGCAGCACCGTTGCTAATTCGGGAGGCAGTGACAATTTTTGAAGATAGGTTTTATCTTCACTGAAATAACGATAAAATGCTCTATGAATTCCAAAAGGTCTCTTTAGATAAGGTTTGGGCTCAATCCATGAAGGCTTCATTTTATCCCATTTTATGGGTTCCCTTATTGTATCTTCCCTTTGTGGTGCCGTAGCCATCATTATAAATTGCCCTGGCAATATATTGAAACTATGGGCTGATTTGAATCTTAATTTATAATGATTCATATTTTCGCCGACTGGAATATTTTCTTTCACTACCGCTGTTACAGACATTATTGGTGAACGTTTTGGTGGCTGTTGGATCGGAGCGCGTGCACAAAGTTTAGCATATTCCCTTACGTTTAATTTTTCAGCTTTCCTTTGAATTTCCTCAAAACACAGAAAAAAACCTCTTGGCCATTTGTCTACATTGCTATATCTCCGACGATCTTTCATGCTGTCCGTTATGATGTCCCGTGGTTTCGTTGAACTGTCTGCGTATCGGACTATCATCACGCTTATGTTATTGAATTCTCTTTTATCAGAATCCTTAATTATATTTGCTATTTTCTTTAGGTGAGCTGGTTCACTATCATCAAAACAAAACAGTATCTTCTTATTATCTTTTTGAGCAACAAAAGCTATACCTTTAGGCACATCAGTGAATCTGACGCGATTTAGTTCCTTATGCACCATCCCAAAGACATTGTTTTCAAACTGAGCAGGATCAATATAAGTGATATCGTACTTATCAACTGAAAGAATAATTCTTATCAAAGAAAAACAAAGCGAGTTATAATTGACTCTATTTATAGAACCATCAGATATTCTTTTTTCAATATCTTCCTTATCTTTTTTTAATTTTTTAACAAAAGGCGATAACTTGTCCGGAGCGAGTTTGACCGCTTCGGCTAAAGTTTTTTCAAATCCGCCAGGGTTATGATATTTTGCAACTCGCAAATAAGGTAGAAGCAGTTCTATGCCACCATCAGGTAGAGGGGTATCTTCGACTTTATGTGATTTGCCCAATTTTAGAGATTTATCTTTCTCTAAAATATAAAAACGGTCGCTTTCATTGTTTATAAATACGCTATCGAGCACTTTCATTAATTAATTCAGTCCTCTTTTGTTAGAATTATCATAGTAAAAATAACCGATGCTTTTAGCATGATAAGAATTTTGCTTAACACAATCCTCTATGTTCCAACCTTTTTGATGCTTTGGAGCTAATGCCATTGCTATTTTACAGGATTCTGAGGTAGTTATTTTCAACAATTTCAGCAATTTGTTTAGTATATCGGCCTTATTTCTTCGGGGATGCCACTCCTTATCAAAATTAAAGTGCATTTGCAGCCATGAGCCCCAAAACTCTGAAAAACCAAAATAATCAATATCATCTATATAAGGAGGGTCCAAAAAAACCATATTAGATTGATTGCCAAGACGGTGAATTAAGTCAAAAACATCTGCATTAATTATAAGAGCCTCATATCTATTCTTATAAAAGTCTTTCGTCGAATCAGTGACACGCACTGATCGTAGAAGATGATTAAGCTCTCCTTTGCATTCCGCGAATTTATAAAATCTTCTCTCAAACGCCTGCCATACATTAACTTCTTTCCTTTTGGGTGGAATGTAAAATCTTAGCGCCGTCCATCCACGTAATGAGGATGGGTCTTTCTCGGAAAACATTTGCATGGAACTACAGCTATAAAGCATGGCTGTGAAAACATAAAGCAATGCATCTCGCATGTTCTCCGAGGGGACCTTATGAATTGCATGAAGTAGTTCAGCAAGCATCGACAAATTACGACCGGTAAAAAGTTCATAGTGATGCTTAACAGGTGGTTTCCTTGTACTATTGATCGTATTTCGGGGAAACCAAAACGTTGGTGTCATCTGTAATAATTCCTGCTGTCTTATTGTCTCAGCAGAAGAAAACTTAGCTACTAAAACCTGAGGATGACATCGGTTACATTCTATTTGCGCATTTTCAGGTATGTTTTTTTTGCTATTTTTATTAGACCAAACCAAGGATTTAATAATCGCTGTTTGCTTGCAGATAGGACATCTAATTTCATATTTTTCGAGGATATTATGTGATACAGAAACAGCAACATCGTTAAAGGCGCTTTTTAGAGTAGCAAGATTGACCGGTTTAATTAATACTTTTGTCAGAAAAACAGCCATTGGATTTAAATCACCTGCAATAACCCTACCCCCTTTTATTAAAGCCGCAATTGCCGGATTTCCACCGCCGCAAAAAGGGTCCAATACAATATCTCCATCCTTTATTGCATCAAATATATTTACAAGATCAGTGATTGGTTTACGGCCCCAATACATATGAGAGCAAGCAATGAGCCTGGAAATCTTAGTATAACTGTCCATTATTTCCTCGACCAATCTGAGTTAAATAGGAGTTTTATCAGTGTTGGGATAAGCCTACTATAAGCGAATGATTTTATTGAAAGCAAATTTACGCTTAATAAATTTATACAAATTTGATCTCTACGATCTCATATTCAATACTCCGCGCAGGCGCCTTTACCACAGCAGTATCGCCTACCTCTTTGCCGATTAACGCCCTTCCGACAGGGGAACTTATAGATATCTTGCCGCTCTTGACATCCGCCTCGTCAGGACCTACGAGTATAAACTCGTACTCTTCATCAGCCCCTATATCAAACACTTTGACCTTTGCGCCAAAGGCCACCCTTGATTGAGTTATCTTTGAGGTATCGATGACATCGGCCATAGCGAGCTTGCCCTGGAGTTCCTGTATACGCCCTTCAATAAACGATTGCCGTTCCTTGGCAGCATGGTACTCGGCGTTCTCCGATAAGTCACCGTGGGCCCGCGCTTCCGCTATGTCCCTTATGTTCCTCGGCCTGGCTTCTTTTAACAGTTTACCAAGCTCTTCCTTCATCTTCTGATACCCCTCCGGCGTCATTGGCATGCGGCCCATCTATAATTGTTTCCTCCTATTAAAGAATGCCTGATTAAAATAACACTTTTATACAATTTTTTTCAAAAATGGGTAGTAACGGTGAACGAGTAGATGAGTATATGGGTAGTGTACCCTGGTCAGTGATAGGGCAAAGCCCGCGGCAATCTCATGAATCAAAGGCTAAGATTGCTTCACTTCGTTCGCAATGACATAAGTAAAGAAGAGTTGGACGTTACCCATATACTCATACTCTAATATGCCCACTTACTCAAAATTCATGATTTCTCCGGCACAGCCGGCATAGGGGTATGGAAATCATATCTTTCATCATCCATGAGAATTTGTGCTGCCTGGTAATTAGCACTATTCAGAACAATAGGGCACCTAAGGTTGGCTGTAACGCTGTTATTCGCAACACAAAGAATAGTAAGGACCACTACATCAGCAGGCCCCTTAATCCCGAGGAACATCTCTTCATCATCCTTTATATCCACGGAATAAGAAGGGAAAAGAATAAATGGATTGATCACAATAAAAGCCACATCGGGATCATCCACCGCATGGAGCCATTTTATCGGGTCCTTGTGGTCAATCAGGATAAACCGTTTTAATTCCCTAAACCCTGGGATCCCCATAGGGAAGGTAATAATTTTTTTTTCGTCGATCTCAATTTCACCGAATCTTGTTGTAATAATTTTCACCTTTACCTCACAATAAATTTGTTCACTGCTCATTGTTCGCCCAGAAAATTCTTAAGCTTGTCCATATCCATTTTCGCCGATTCCTTGTTCAATTGCTTTAGCTTCTCGTAGAGTTCCTCCCGGAATATGGGCAACTCCCTGGGGGCCTCGATACCAAGCTTTACAATACCGTTTCCTATATCAACGATCTTGATCCGTATGTCATCACCTATGTTAATCATCTGTCCCGTCTTGCGGGTTAGAACAAGCATTAATACCCCTAAAAAGCGTTATAGCGTACTGCGTTCTGTGTTAAAAGCAAAAACAGTAACGCGTGAAAACAAAGCCAGAAAGAAGTCCTGCATCAAAAAAAATAAACACTGCCTTGCCCTTTCCTTTGCGCTCAACGCTGCACGCTGAACGCCCGACGCTCTTTTAAGACGGTTTTATAAAATCAAAGAGACTTTGACTCAAAACATCCGTTGTAATAGTCCGCAGCGCCTGCAGCGCGGTTTGCTTCAGCGATAGATCACTGGTGACCGAGGCCAGATCCGTACTCTGGGCGTCGGACAAAAAAACCTCAATATCATTCTGACTGCTCATCTGCTGAGAGCTTTCAGTGTTGAGTTCGTCCTCTGTAGCGCCGACTTTAGACTGAGCACGAGAAACAGCACCCGACAAATCGCTCGTATACTGTATGGCCTGCTGGGCACGCCCGACGTCATTGTTTTGAAGTGATACTTGTTCGAAGTTCAGGGCCCGCAGAATATATTTATCATTGAGATAATTGTTATTGAAACTATAGTAATTATCCAGCACCGGGTTATTGCTTGTAATATCAGTGGTACCGGCAGCATATACAGATGAATCAGTCTGATTGTTTCCAAGAACTTGAGCTGCCGTTGTTGATGCATTTGACCATAAGAATTTAAACGCAGCGCCGCCTGCAGTATTATTAATAATAAATTTACCGGCATTAGGGTCATACGAAGCAGTATATGTATTTACGGCTCCGGGCGCGTTAGTTAACGCAGTGGCTAAAGCGGTTGCCAATTGGTCATGTGTATATGTCCCACTCGCAATTGTGGCCGTTATGTTCGCCCCTCCGTTCTCCTGGAAAATAATTTTATTATTTGCAATGTTGCCATTTTCACCGTTATCAATGACTATGCTATCGTTGGCGCCGGCCTGGGTAATATAATTATAATTAGTGATATTGGCGCCCAGTATCATACTGTTATTGAATCCTGCATCATTGTACAAGAGCATGTTGACGCCCGTACCGGAAGGATCTGTATTTCCAGTCGTCGTTAATGCGGTTGATAAAGGGCTGATAGCAATATTCGACGAATTTCCGGCGGGATCAGAAGCAACAACAAGCCTGAAATCAGGGGTTGAACTTGTTCCAACATTAACAACTTGCGCCTTTACACCAGCTGAAGCGGTATTTATGGCATCACGCGCGTCCTGAAGCGTTGAGCCGGCAGCAAGGTTAACATCACCGACAGCATTGTCGCTTGTAATGCCGGATCCAATGGTTTGAACAACGGCAGAGGAAAATCCGAGAATTTTACCAACGTTATTAGCTACACCCCAATTAACATTTACTGCCGGATTTGATGTAATCGTAAACTTTTGATTGGTACTGTCATAGCTGACGTTTATTCCAAGTCCGGTAGCTGCGGCTGAAAGCGCAGTTGCAAGACTTGACGCGGTATACACACCGTTGGTAAGGGTAAAATTACCGGCGCTTGTCGTAATCTTATTGTTTGTGCCGTTAATAACAAAAGCTCCGCTCGACGGAGTAGTAGAATTGCCAACCGTAATATTAAAAGCGCCGCCATTCGTTGTGAGAATATTATTAGATGAATTAAAGGCTCCGGTAGCCGGCGCAGCTGTCTCCAGAGCAGATACCGGGTCTGCATCAGGGATAGTATTGGCCCCGCTATTTGTCCAGTTATAAGTCGGTTTGATTGCAGTTGTGGAATCCGCAGTTCCATTGACACGTGCAAAATTGAACAGGCTGCCGGCCTGAACGTTGGTGGTGACATTAACATCGACGCCTATATTCTGATTCATGGAATTAGTGTCAGACATGAGCTCGCCGGTGTTTGGGTTTATAGGGTTCGCATTAGAGTTGTCCCCGGCAAATATGTACTGACCGCCTACATTTGTATTGGCAATACTGACCGCTGTGCTATAGAGTTGTTGCACCTCTTCTGCCATAGCCTGATTTGATGAGGCGTCCGGCGTGCCGCTCCCTGAGGTTATAGCGAGTTCGTTAGCTCTTTCGAGCGTATTATTCAGGGTTGAGAGTGAGGTGTCAAGGGACTCGAGAGGAGCTTTAGCAGAAGTTATGTCGTTTTGATATCCTGTAATGTCAGACAATTGAGTCTTGTAGCCGACAATCTGAACGAGAGCAGAAGGATCGTCCGAGGGTTGGTTAACCCTGTGACCGCTTGCGATCTCTTGTGTATCAGTGAGCTCTGACTGAAGATTTTGCTCTATCCCTGTCAGAAACTGGTTCTCAAACATTTGATTAGTAACTATTGTCGTTGACATTGTATCCCCTAAAAAACTCGTTCTGCGTTCAGCGCCGTACGTCGCGCGTAAGAAAAACCCTTTCCATTTCTTTTGTTTCTTTAACGCACAACGCTGAACGCTGAATGCTTGACGATTTTTTACGCATTTGGGTTCACCATCTGTAAAAGCGTTGTGAGCATCTGGTTGGCAGTGGTTATCAACTGCGCCGCAGCCTCATATGATTTCTGATATACAACCAGATTGCTCGCCTCTTCATCCATACTTACACCAGAGATTTGTTGCTGCTGCTGTGTAAGTTCACTCGCAAGAGTAGTGTGATATTGAAGGTTTGTGTTTGCAGACGATGCGCCAACACCTATGTTTGAAACCATGCTCATATACATGTCAGTCGGTGTTGTGCCTGCAAACATATTTCCGTTGGACTGGTTGAAAATAGTCTGCGCATTCGTATTGTCTCCCGGCAGACCCTGTGTAGCGCTCGTCTCGACAGATGCAGGGTTATCGCTAACCGCTGAAGTCCCCGTTACAAAAGAAACTGGAGTATCGCTGTCGCCGCTGAAGCCGAAAACCTGGTTTGCCTGTGAAACCGGGTCAGATTTCCACAGCAGGTTTATAGTGTCATTTCCACTCGTCATCGTAATATTAAACTGTTTTGTGTTAGGGTTAAAAACAGCGCTAAGCGTATCCGGTAATGCACTCCCGGTGGCAGTCTGATACGCTGTTTGAATTGCTGATGTTAAAGCGGCGGAAATGTCATCCGACTGTCCGGGATCATTTGTATACGTACCCGATGGTATGACAGCCGTTATGTTGGGCCCGCCGTTTACATTAAATACAACGCTGTTATTACTGCTCGTTATGTTCCATGTATCGGAGGAGGCTGCGACCTGATTAGGATCGGTAATGGCGGCTTTAATATCTTTTGCCGCCTGGGCGTCAAATTGTACGTTAAAAGTCCCGCCGTTGGGATTCGTTGTGCTATTGATCCCGCTGCCGTCTATCTGGACCTTGACACCCAGGAACTCAAGCGTTCTAGTTAACCCTGCAGAGTCAGAGGTCAGATTGACTTCAGCCTCGTTAAGTGAAGAGGGCTCAGAAGGATTATAGGATGTATTCGGACTAATCGCTGTCCAGGTGCTGCCGTCCGTCGATTCCATAACGCGCCAGTATATTCCGGTGGCGCCGTCTTCCTGATATCCGGCGCCACCGCTATAATTGTAATCAATTTTATATTGGGCCGCGGTAGCCAGCAAGGTGCTGTTGGGGACCGTCTGAGTCGGATCAGTAACGTTGACCGATGATATCACAGCGCCGGCAGCGCCTGGAGTGTTGTTGGAAAGCAGGGGACTGGTCGCAAGCAAATTGAGGCCGGAGCCTGCGGCGTCTGCAGTCGTCACCCCTATCCTCACATTTCCCAGGTTCCCGGCCGGGTTTGATTGAATGCTGATCCTGTAGTCTTGAGGAGATGCGGTGATCCCAGTGCCGATGATCTGAGTAGCAGTCAACCCGAGTAACTGGGCGGCGGGGGTAAAGACAACATCCGACGCACCTCCGACTGCGGTAGGGGTAATGGTGAAGCTGTTGGCAGCACTATTGTAAGCAACGTTTACTCCTGCTTGTCCGGAAATCTGAGCTGCCAGACCAACAGCTGTATAAGTTCCGTTGGGTATAGTATAACTTCCCAAATTAGTTGTAATAACATTATTGCCATTTGCGGCACTGATATCAAATTGACTGATCGGTCCCAAATTAACGACAGATGCCGTCACTTTAGACCCCGCCTGACTATTATTAATATCATTTACAACGTCCTGAAGTGTTGCTCCGGCGCCAACGGTGACTGTTGCGGGTGACGCATCGTTGTCCCCGAGTTTTATAGACAAGGTACCTCCCGTAGTTGAAAATGAATCATTAGGCGAAGTGAATGCACCTGAAGATTCAACAGAAGTATACTTTGCCTGCGTTGAAAGCGGCTGGAAGAAATTAGTTCCAGTAGAACCGTCAAGCCCGTATCCCTGCTTTTGATAGTAATTGGTGGTATCGGCCAAATCGACTGCAAAGGCATTCAACTGGTTCATATAGCCAGGGATCTCGGTATTTCTCAAGTCAAGATTGGACGCGAGCTGACCGCCTGTGATAAAAGATGTAACGGCAGGCATCTCTGCACTGCCCTCCGTGGGGGCTGTAGCAGCATTGGGCGCAAGGTCGACATAGAACTGCATATTATTAGAAGAATCGGTTTCAACGCTCATATTGTATGAAGCAGTACCCTCAACAAGGGGGACGCCTCCCACCATTACCGACAGCATTCCCGTACCGGAGTCCTGAAAGGTTGAAACCTTTACAATCCCATTCAACTTGCTCACCAGGGCGTCCCGCTGGTCCTGAAGGTCCAGTGAGCCGGGGTTACCTGCAAGCTCCGTGTTTAAAGTCGCGATCTGGGCTGTATATGTATTTGCCTGAGTCACAAGCGTCTGACTGCCCGTTAACAGTTGGCCGCTCACGCTATCAAGAGAAGCAGCGGCAGTGTTCAGGCTGTTACTCAGACTGGTCGCATCCGAAATAAGAGTTGTCCGTTGCGCATCGTCTTGCGGATTTTCTGCAATATTCTGCCAATCGGAATAAAAAGTTGTTATAGCAGGACTGATGCCGGCACTGGACGCCTCATTAAAAATATCCTGTACCTGCGATATTGCTGTATTATAATTATTCCAGTAAGAAACATTTGCATTTTCAGTGTTGACCTGGGCATTAATAAATGAATTATAAGACCTCGTTATGTCAGCGACCTGCACTCCATTGCCCGTCTCACCCGTCGAGCTCACTGCTCCGGTGGGCACGGTCGACAAACTTGCCGTCTCCACATCATAATCAGGGGTCTGCGAATTGGCAACATTATTCCCGGTGACTTGCAGCAACTGGTCGGCAGTTTCAAGCCCGGACAGACCTATATTAAACAATCCTAAAATAGACACTTATGCCTCCACAGAGACCTTTTGCCGCGCAGTAACACCAAAGCTGTTCAGAAATTTATATGACGCTTTTACATAGTAAAGAGATTTTTCAATTAATTTTCCATTAAACTTATTCAGTTCAGTAATGCTGTGTATAACAGAAGTAAACTTTGATGCTATGGCCGTGAGCTTATCTCTGTAATCATCAGCCGCAGTGGCCGCAACCTGGGATATCGTCTTGCTCTTGAACCCAAGCCGGTCGAGTATTCTTTCACGAGCTTCATCACACATTCTGATATTAGTTGAGATGGCTTCCTTTTCAGCGAGCAATTGCTCCAATGCGTTAGGGTTAAGACTGACGATAACATCTTTCTCCTTCTGCAAAAGGGCTACAAGCTGGGTGCAAAAGGAAAATTCCTTTTCCAGAACATCAATGAGTTCTTCATATAGTTGAATCAATTAGAGCCTCCTTCAGCACCCCGCCGGCAACCGCTTCACCTTTGACGTTGTAAGTGCCGTTATTAATTGCATTCTTTACATCATTAACACGATCAGTCCGTACGTCAGGTAGTGTACTTACTTCCGCCTGGAGTCTCCCAATTTCCTTTGCCTGGTCAGAAACCAAAACCTGGTCCTGAGGAGCAACCCCGCCAACCTGCCCGCCGGTGCTCTGTCCCTTTGTCCTATCAGATGGTTGAATGCCTGAACCGCCAATGTCAACTTTGTCCGTGATAATCATTTTCTCTCTACCCCCATCTTTTGGTATGTACACATACGTATACATATATTATATCGGGGATTTCTTTGAAATATTAACCCGTCGCGCCTTGTCGAAATATCAGCTTGTTTTTATGACCAGAATCTCCTTTTTCCAGGTCAATTGTTTTCAAACTGCCGTCATTTTTAAGCAAAAAATCCTCTATCCCTATCCCTCTTACAGCCAATGACTTTGACATTTCCGAAGTTATGACAGGTAAAAAAGTGGAAACTGTTCTGTCTTGTCCGAAAGACGTATGTTCCATCATTATTCTTAACAATTCATTCAGGAAGACCGTTTCAACCTGTTTTGCGGCAGTCTTTGCATCAGCCTGCCCGCCCTCCTGCGATTTCACATTCCTAACTGCAGCCTGTGTGATGTCCATATTTTGGTCTATAGTATTCATAAATTTAATTTCCTTAAAAACCAGACGGTTTCTTAAGAAGTCCATAGGCAAGGCACGCAAGTCCTGAGGAATGAGGCGTACTTTTCTGTACGCCGCAGTGACGAAGGATGAAGCGTAACGCAGCATATGGATTTCTTAAGAGACCGTCACTCACATTATCACCAGTTCTGCGTTCAGACTCCCTGCGGCCTTGATCGCCTGCAGTATTGCCACAAGATCTTTTGGAGTAGATCCAAGGGCATTCAAGGCCCTTACAAGTTCTCCTACGGAAGCGCCTTTTACCTGCGCTAAAGATACCTTTTTTTCCACGGCTGTTGGCGGCGTAACAGCGGTCGCGACCCCTCCCGGCGCAAGTGGAGGAGGCTGGATAGCCTGATTATCTGTTTTAATTAGTATGGTCAGCGCGCCCTGGGCAAGAGCAACGGGACTGATAGAAACGTTTTCGCCAATTACGACAGTACCGGTCCGTTCATTGATTATAACCCGGGCAGGCGTGTCGACAGAGACGTTTATCATCTCAACGGTTGCGATCAGTTCTACCACTTTACCAGCAAAGCTATCCGGGACAATTAACGACACCGCCGATGGTCCATCAGCCTTTGCAAAAAGACCGCCGAGCCGCTCATTAATTTTATTCGCGACTCTTATGGACGTTGTGAAATCCGGCACGTTAAGCAAAATCTCAACGCTGTTCTTCTTGTTTAAATGCACAGGGACTTCTCTTTCAACTATGGCTCCGTTCGGCACTGTTCCTGTGTTAGGATGGTTCTTGATCGCTTGTGCTCCGCCTCCCGCGAGATACCCCCCGATCGATACTGGCCCCTGTGCTACTGCATAAACATTATCGTCAAGTCCTTTAAGAGGCGTCGTAAAAAGGGTACCGCCCTGCAAACTCTTGCAGTCGCCAATGGAAGATACCTCTACATCAATTTTGGAGCCGGGCTTAAACATCGTGGGGAGTTTAGCTGTAACAATAACCGCAGCAATGTTTTTGGTTTTTCCTTTTACATCACCGGGATTTACACTAATGCCCATACGTCTAAGCATATTGGCAACGGGCTGGTAATAATATGTTCCGTCAGAATCTCCTGTCCCTTTAAGTCCTGCGACAAGCCCGTACCCGATAAGTTCATTTTCCCTGGCCCCTGAAAACGTCGCTATATCCTTGATCCTCTCAGCGTGGGCAAAAGAAGGCAAAAGAAGGCAAAGGGCGAAGGGCAAAAGGCTAAAGGTTAAATACAAAAGAAGGCTAAAGATAAAGCCTTCATTATTACAATCTGTCGACCCTTTGCCTTCTTTTCCTGTTAGCCATTTGCCGTTAGCCATTTTGTTGTTCTCCTTGCCCTTAGTCATTTGCCTTTTGCCTTATATCATCAGAACGGCCATATTTGGTCCAACAATTTCACCATCCAGCCCTGCGATTGCTTATCAGCCAGCACACCCTCGCCAACAAGATATATCTTGGCATCGGCTACCTGCGCAGACGATATGGTATTGGTCGGAGATATATCTTCGGGCCTGATGATGCCCCTTATCACAATAATCTCTTTATCGTTATTTATTATCCTCTCCTTTCGAGACTCAAGCACCAGGTTCCCATTGGGGAGCACCTCAACTACCTTAGCCGAAATTGTATCAGTAAAAGTTGTTGCACTTGCCGTATCTCCCTCGCCTGCAAAAGCAGTAGCTCCACTCGTTTGAATGCCTGCCTGCAGGTTCTTGGTAAGCATCTGATTGGCGGGTATACCCAATAAGCTGGTCATGTTGTCGTTAACAGTCGAAGTATTGCTGTTGTTCGTCGTTGCCTTTTTGGATGCATTTGTTGTTTCAGAAATAAGGATAGTCACAATATCATTGAGCCTTCTCGCACGCATGTCCTCATATAGCGTCGCCCTGTCGGCCCACAGGGAACCTTCGCTTGTATATGATTCCTTTTCTTTTGCCTCCACATATTTGGGAGGCATCGGGGCACTCTTAATATCACGAGCTTCCTTTAATCCTTGACAACCACTTAAAACAAGGCAAAAGGCAAAGGGCAAAAGGCTAAAGGCTAAAGACAACAGATGGCGAAAGGCGAAAGGCGAAAGGCGAAAGGTCAGTTTTACCTCTCTTATTAAACCTTTAGCCCTTAGCCCTTTGCCTTTTGCCATTGTTTTGTTTTGCCTTGTAGTTATCATATCTTCACCTTCACTGTATCCGCAGAAACAAGTATTCCGTTAATATCCTTCTTTTGGGCATCACATGCGACCCGCGCAACCCCGCCTATTACGGCATCATTAGTGAGCACTCCTTTTGTCGAGACCAGCACATTTTCTCCTTCGACAAGAACGGTAACCTCTTTGCCTCTCTTAATACTCAATGTGTTTCTTAAATAATCTGCCCGCATTATCACTCCCTGGGCAATATTTGACTTGAGACTCTTGCCTTCAATTTCCGTCATATCTGTTACAGCCCCCATCGGCAGGCGCGAACTCTTCTGCTTGACTGTATAAACATCATCCCTGGTAATTATTGAGCCGCTTGCAAGAGGTTTTGCCGTAATAAAAACATCGGTAAGAACATCATATGCCGCCTCCACAAAGACCGTATGGATAATTTTCCTATCGTCACAAAGGGCCGCGCGATATACGATTTTATTTCGGCCATTATATCCATCCGCTGCAATACTGCCAACGGTATAGGTTGCATTGTCATCCAAAGTGTCAAAACCCTTTACAATTCTTATTCCACCGAGCTCAACGTTTTGAGAGACCGATCGGACGAGTTCGGATAGTACCGCTTTCTTTATTGTGTCCATAATGTGCTCCCTGTCAGCATGAACAACAGTAGGAATAAACAATAAAAAGCAAAGGGCAAGAGATAAAAGAAGGCGAAAGGTTAGTATTTTTTCTCTTATTAAACCTTTAGCCTTTAGCCCTTTGCCGTTAGCCATTATGATTTGCCCTTTGCCTTCTGTTGTTTTGTTTTCCATATTACGCCTTCATCGCTGCCGTAGTCTGCAGCATCTGATCGGACGCCTGGACAGCTTTTGAATTCATGTCAAAGGCCCTCTGTGCCGTGATAAGATTTGCAAGCTCCTGAACAATATTGACATTAGAGTTTTCAAGAAATCCCTGGCTGATGTCGCCAAACCCCAGAGCATCCGGGGCGCCGGTAATTGGTTCACCCGAAGCGTCGGTGGCAAGAAATAAATTTTTGCCGACAGACTGCAGCCCGGCTGGGTTGATAAAACGCGCCAGGGTTATGGAGCCTACCAGAGATGGCGCTGTTTGTCCTGCTACCAGTATGTTGATGTCTCCGTTAAAAGCCACAGTTATTGTAGTGGCATCTGTAGGAATAGTGATTGGTGGTTCAAGAGGGTACCCATCAGGGTCCACTATATTGCCGTTTTTGTCGAGACTGAAGGTCCCGGCCTTCGTGTATGCAGTAGTCCCGTCAGGCCGTGAAAGCTGGAAAAATCCGTCCCCCTCTATCACGAGATCAAGCGGATTTCCTGTATTGATGAAATCTCCCTGACTAAAAAGCTTTTGCACTGCGACTGGCTTTACGCCGAGCCCAACCTGGATTCCGGAGGGTACCTGCATTCCAGTTTCAGAAGGTGCTCCTGGAGACCGCAACTGCTGATAAAGCAAGTCCTGGAACTCTGCCCTGCCTGCCTTATAACCTATTGTGTTGACATTCGCAATATTGTTCGATATTACATCAACCATCAACTGCTGGGCCTGCATCCCCGATGCCGCAGTAAAAAGCGATCTGATCATAACCACGCCTTCCTAATGTTGAATTTTGGATTTTGAATGTTGAATGAAGCGACCTCCTTAATTCAACATTCAGCATTCAACATTTAAAATTGCCTTCCTATACTTTTGCAATTTCGGTGACGGTCTTCTCCGCAAGAGTATCAAAATTAGTAATAACTTTCTGTGCCACTTCAAATTCTCTTAATGCACTTATTATGCCAACCATTTCATTAATAGGATTAACATTAGACATCTCGATGGCCCCTTCCAGGATCCGGCCGCCTGACACGCCGGCCTCCGTCCCTGAGAAGAGGGAATTACCCAAGTGCTGCACTGTCGAGGGATCGAGCTTTACCAGTTTAATCTTTCCGCTGTTGTTTCCATCGGCATAAATAGTGCCATCAGCTGTTACCTGTATTGCGCTGCCCTGAATACGTATCGGCTTGTTTGCCGTATCAAGAACCACCTCCCCGGAACCGTCTACCAATAAACCATCTTTGCTGCGGCTGAAACTGCCGTTTCTGGTGTAATATATATTATTCCCAACGCCCTGCACAGCAAAAAAACCGTCTCCCCTGCAGGCCAGATCAAGTGGGTTTTCTGTGAGCTGCACAGTGCCGTCAGTTGTGTCTATTGAAGACTGCCCAAAGTACGCCATGGCCTTTGCATTGGGATAGGCGGCATTCTGTTTATCCGTTATTCCTTCAAGTAGAGGATACAGCCGGGAGGAAAATGATGTCCGTTTATAGCCTGTGGTGTTGGCATTTGCCATGTTTTGGGTCACATTATCCAATTCCTGGCTTCTCAGCATCGCTCCGGTCATTGCAACATAAATACCTTTATACATTACCAGTCTCCTGAATAATCATTAACGTATTATGAATTAACACAGCCAACAGTACCAACAGTAGGTGCCTTAGGCAGTGGCCTTAAGCCAGAACACAGAGAAATACTCTGTGCACTCTAAAAGACTTTATGGAGCTTTTATATATAAGGATTTCTCTATGTCCTCTGTGGTTTAATTGTGGTTTCATTTTTTCTCCTCAATCACTAGTTGCAATATCGGTGCCAGTGATAAGCAATCAGAGTTAAGAAATTATGATTTTACCCGATAAATAAACCAGGATGGCTGATGATGATGGCATAATAGACGTCTACAGGATTCGTGAAGTGACAGGTATCAGTACGCCCCATGTCTTTCCGAAGAGCCGTGTTGCGAAGAAACAAAAGAGTCCAGCACAGGAGGAAGGGGAATACATGGACGAAACAACAGAGGAAGGGTCTCCCAAGTCAGGCGAAGGCGTCGATATCAAGGCATAATTTTCCTATCGAAGGTAAAATTTTCCCGCTGTTAAAAACCGTACTGCGTTCGGCGTACTGCGAACCGCGTTAAAAAGCAGTAAGACTGAAAGAAGATATAAAGGCGTGGCAAAAACGCAGTACGGTTTCTTTCTATTCGAGCAAATGATCTTTTTGGGCGTCGAAATCTCGCTTCAGGTTTTCCTGCACTGAGTTAAACCGTGCCGTTGTCAACCCTAATTGTTCAAAGCCGATTTTCGAAAAGTCTACCGAACCCTGCATCCCTATTCCCATATGCAGACACGTTGCATCAGCTATCTGAACTATCTGGCACATTGTTTCGTAGCCGCTGTCTTCAAATTGCGGATACTCTTCAGCATGATGATATTCGATGACCGCCTCAAGGTTCTTCGGGAGTTTCCACTTCCTGGCGATGAGCCCCCCTACATTGCAGTGATTGAATCCCAGTATCGCATCCTCGGCAACGACGGAGGTAATCTTTTCAGTACAAACCTTTTCGAGAACCAGGCTGTATTGATCAGGGAGACTATTGTTTATGACAACCTTTCCCAGATCATGTATTAAACCTCCGATAAGCACCTCTTCCGGCATCAGCATTTTAGTGTCTGCCGCAAGGAGCGAAGCGGCTATCGATACACCGAGGCTATGCTCCCAATGCTGCTGCTCGAAGAGTCCAGATTTCCTGTGAAGATCTTTTAGGGAAGCAGACATTACGAGGGACTTCACTGAATTAAAACCGATAATAATTATAGCTGTAGAAATTGTATCAATACACTTGCCTCTGCCGTAATAGGGCGAATTGGCTATTTTTAAAATACGGGTCGAAAATGATTGGTCCTGGGCAATAATGTTTTCAAGCTCATTGATAGATGAATAATCACTGCTGACCAATTGCAGGACTTTTGACGCCACAGGAGGAATGCTCGGGACATCAACCGTCTGCATAATAATTTTTTCCAGAATATCTTCTCTCATAGTTGTTCCTTAGATGTTATACCGAGTTAATTATTTCTCCGGCCATATCTTCCAGTGAAAGCACTTTATCTGCAATCCCCGCATCGACTACAGCCTTCGGCATGCCATATACAACACATGTTTCCTCATCCTGAGCAAATATACGCCCACCTGTTTTTTTCAGGCTGATCAAACCCTTCAGGCCATCATTACCCATGCCGGTCAGTATTACTCCCAGCGCCCTGCCCGGGAAACATTCAGCAACAGAGCCCATCAGTGCATCTACCGAGGGTCTGTATATAAACTCCTCTTTATTGTCGGAAATGCTGATGACCGTCTCTATCCCCCTCACCCTCTTTACACGCATATGGCCCCAGCCCGGTGCTATAAGCGCAACTCCCGGCTTCAAAGTCTCTCCCTCCTTTGCCTCCCGGACCTCTATTTGACTCAACTGATTAAGCCTTTCAGCAAAAGGACCGGTAAAGTTAGGCGGCATATGCTGAGCAATAACAATAGGAGCAGGAAATTCCTTCGGAAGCCTCGGAATGATATCCTGTAAAGCCTTCGGACCCCCGGTTGAGGTGCCTATAGAGAGAATTCCGACCCTGCGCTCGCCGATGGTCCTGAGCGGCATATGGGTTGGCACCTCAATTGCTCTCCGTGCTGAAGCGACGCCGGAGGGCCTGACCTGTTTTTTGACAAGACCTTTCCTTCCTATCTGCTTTATTTTATCGATCAATATCTCCTTGATCTTCACAATATTGATCGAAAGTTCGGACAGGTTTTTAGGGATGAAATCAACGGCGCCCAGATCAAAGGCATCCAGAGTAACCTTTGCACCTTCTGTTGTAATTGAACTCACCATAATTACCGGCAAAGGGTTTGTCTCCATGATATGCCTTAACGCGGCAATCCCGTCCATTCGCGGCATTTCAACATCCATGGTGACAACATCAGGCTTAAGAGTTCCGATTTTTTCGATCGCCTCAAGTCCATCTCTGGCCGTGCCGACAATTTTGATCTCGGGATCAGAGGAAAGCATAGTGGACAACGCATTCCTCATGAATGCAGAATCATCAACAATAAGCAGTTTTACCATAACACTCCTAATCGCGTGCTGCGTACAGCGTTCCGAGTACTGCGTTTAACGTTAAAAGCCTTAAAACAGCCTTTAGAACGCAGTACGCTGAACCCGGTACGTTGATTTAAAATCCAAAATCCTTAAGCAGGTCGTTGACATCCTCCTGTGAAACCTTCTCCGGAGTTCCAACTTTTTCTGCTGAGCCAAGCTCAGGCTTGACGCCGAACGTAGTTATAAGTTTTACCATCTCCTCTTCGATATCTCCCACAAGTTTTATCACTTTCTTGATGGTCTGCCCGGTAAGGTCCTGGAACGACTGCGTCGTCAGGATTTCTGTCATATCATCCTCTAACCCTGCCTTGAATGTCTTCAGATACTTTATCGATTCTTCCGGCTCCTTCAGATTTCGTATATGTGAAGCAAGTTCGTCCATAATTAATATATATTTCTCGACTATGCCCATCGTTTTGTTCGCGGCAGCCTCCGTCCTCTCAATAACGACCTTCAACTGGTCAACGGCATTAGGCATCTCGGTGACAGCCATATCCTTGAGTTTCGGATCAAGGGCTTCCTTAAAGCTTCGTATTGAATCATGGAGTTTTCTGGTAACCTTTCCGACCTCCTGGAAGAGGCCATTCTGCCCTTTCTTAAATATGCCCTTGATTGCGTCGTCGGCTTTCTCATAGTCCTGGGCCGAAATTGCATTCATGAAGCTGATCATTTCATCATAAAGCGCATAACGAGGGTCCGCAGCGTCGATTCCCTGCCGCGAAAGGAACTTCGTTGCGTCGCACACGTCGTTGACAAGCCTTTCTTGTGCCGTCCCATCAACCTTCCTGACCACCTGAAGCTGATCGTCTGCACTCTCTGCTTCTTCATTTTTTACTTCAAAAGTCTCATCTTCAAACATGCTCATGTCTTCAAGAGGTATCAGTTTCTTTGTATCCAGCAGGACGATTAATTTTTCGCCGACCTTTGCAACACCGGATACAATATCGGAAGTATTAAAGTCCGAAGGTGGCTCTATCGCTGAATCCTCTATCGTAATAACGCCCGTTATTGTATCAATAAGCACTCCGAAGATAATACGGCCGCTCGTCACAACAATGACCTTCTCTCCCAGGGAATCCCCCCCGAGGCCCACCAGTTTTTTCAGGTTTACAATGGGAATGATCCTTCCCCTGAGGTTGGTAATGCCCTCTATATAATGAGGGACTTGCGGCAGTCTTGTCAGGCGAGGAAGATTAACAATCTCCTGAACTTTGAGAATTGGTATAGTGTATTCATTACCGTTCATGGTAAAACCTATATACTGCATATCTCCTCCCCTTTAGACATCAGGTCAAGGTTGAGGGTTAGGTTAAGGTTGAGAAATGAAGACTTCTAAAATATTTTTCTAACCATCTAAACCTTAACCTAAACCCGTTATTATGACGCTATTTGTTTACAAAAATATTACGCGAAAACACTGCAAGATCAAGAATAAGCACAACCCTCCCGTCACCGGTGATTGTGGCGCCCAATATGCCGCATTCTTCCGATTCTATTCCGTTGATGGTCTTAATCACTATCTCCTCCTGCCCGATTAATTCATCCACTGCAATGCAAAACCGCCTGTCTCCGACGAGTACAACAAGCACATAGGTATGGTCCTTGGTCTCATTGTTCCTATTTTGCACCGAGAGGACCTCCGACATGTCGAATATCGGGATGACCCTGCCCCTTATGGTCAGGACCTTCTGCCCGGTTATATCCTTTATATTGCTTTTTTTAATCCTGAGTGTCTCTTCTATCATGGATTGCGGGACAGCGTAAAATTCGCCGCCCACCTTGACCATCATGGCCTGTAATATCGCAAGCGTGAGAGGCAGACTTATTTTGAAGGTGGTCCCGATATCTTTTTTTGAAATAACTTCAACATACCCGTTCAGTTTCCCGACGTTAGTTTTAACAACATCCATTCCAACCCCCCGGCCGCTCAATTCGGTTGAAACGTCCTTTGTTGAGAATCCGGGAAGGAAGATCAGGTTAATTGCCGCATCGTCGGACATCTTCTGCGACTCTTCTTCTGATATAAGCCCTTTTGCCAGAGCTTTTCTCTTTACCGCATCAATATCAATACCCTTGCCGTCATCTGATACTTCAATAACAATCTGCGTCCCTTTTTGGTAAGCGCTGAGAATTATTCTCCCTTTTTTTGGCTTTCCTTTCAGTTCTCTTTCAGCGGCAAATTCGACCGCATGGTCTATGGAATTCCTGATGATATGTACAAGTGGATCACCGATATTCTCGATAACGGTTTTATCGACCTCCGTATCCTCACCAAACATCTCCAGATCTATGTCCTTACCAAGCGTTCTGGACATATCTCTTACCATTCTGGGGAACTTGCCGAAAACTTTCTGAATGGGCTGCATCCTCATCTTCATCACAGCAAGTTGAAGATCAGAGGTGACTCTATCCAGAAAACCGGTTGTTTCAAGAAGGCTTTCAACATACGGATCATCGGAATAATTTACATCGAGTTTGGCTGCAAGGTTAAGGAGCCTGTTCCTGGCGAGAACTATCTCTCCGGCAAAATCCATCACTTTATCAATTCTCGACACATCAACTCTCAGCTGAGAGACAACTTCTCTTTCTTTCGCAATCTGCTGTGCCTGGTCAACTACAGGAGAAGGTGACGGTAGAGGTAAAGGTTCAGCTTTAGCCTCTGTCTTTGCGTCTACCTCTACCTCTACCTCTGCTTCTGCTTCTGTTTTTGCCTCTATCTCTGCATTTACCTCTTCTTCCGTCCCGGTCGCTGTCTTTGCAGATTCCGAAGCCCTGTCTAATGCGGCAAGAAGATTTGAAATATCTTCCTCGATGCCGTCTTTCATTTTTATATGGAAAATAAAGAGCCGTAATGCATCGACACTCTTCAGTATGACGTCCATCAACTCCCGCGAAAGGACAATTTCAGCATCGCGAAGTCGCTTCATGATGCTTTCAGCCCTATGGGCGACATCAACTATGGGCTGAAAGCCGAGAAACCCGGCAGCTCCCTTGAGCGTATGCATGCCGCGAAATATTTCATTGAGGATGTCTTTATCATAACCCTTTGTTTCCAGTTCGACAAACATTGGATCGATTCTTTCAAGCGTTTCCGCAGCTTCGATAACGAATTCGCTTATTATTTCATCCATTTCGTCAGCCATTGCTATCCTCCGTTTTGTCAAATCCAACCAAAGAGAACACAGAGAAAAAATTTATACTATAAAAAGGTTTTTTTTTGAGAACACAGAGGTATCCCTGTGCACTCTGTGATTATTTTTTTCTCCGCAGTCTCTGTGGTTATTTCCGGACATTACTTAGTCCCCTGCTTTCAACGATTTTTTCTTTTCCGCAATTTTTTCGAGTTTCTCTTTAAGTATCTCTGCTGTAAATGGCTTGACGACATAGTTGTCTACTCCTGCCTTAATGGCCTCTATCACTTTCTCCTTTTCCGCCTCTGCCGTGACCATGAGAAAAGGAATGTCCCTCAACGGTTCAGGCTCCTTGCGAACATTCCTGAGAAGTTCGATACCCTCCATATTAGGCATATTCCAATCCGAAATTACCAGCCCGAAATTGCCGCCTCTCAGCCTAATCAAGGCCTGCGCCCCATCTTCAGCCTCATCAATATGCTCAAAGCCGAGTTGTTTCAGAAGATTCTTCACTATTCTTCTCATCGTCGGGAAATCGTCGACAACAAGCACGTTCAGGCCAAGGTTAAACATTACCATCACCTCCACTAAATATCTTTTTAACAATCCGCTTTATACTGTCACTAATCGCATCGGCATTAGTAGGTTTGACCAAATAGTCATTAACACCGGCATCAAAGGCTTTTTCCTTTTCGTCGTCATCAGCCTCTGTCGTAACCATAATTATCGGGATATCCTTCAGAATGCTGTCTGACCGTAATGTTTTTGTGAGTTCAATACCGTCCATGTACGGCATGTTCATATCGGTAACAACAAGGTTTATACTTTCGGTGCCAAGTTTTTCAATTGCATCCAGTCCGTTTTCTGCCGACACAACCTCGTATCCTTTTCCTTTAAGATACAAACTGAGCAATTTCCTCGTTGTTTTGTCATCATCAACAATCAATAGCTTCATAAACGAACACCCCCGAAAAATAGGTTAAGGTTGAGGTTAAGGTCGAGACAAAAAACATGGTAAAAAGGATTTCCCTGAACTCTGGCAATCATACGTTTCACCTCTGAGTTATTATTATTCTTAACCTAACCCTTAACCTGTCTTCACACTTTCTGGTATATAATGACCTTATTGATGACCACAGGTCTGAAGGCCCTCGTCAGATTATGGAGGCTTTCAGACGTGCCGATAATGAGATATCCGCCCGGCCTGAGAGCGTCATACAAATGCGATACCACCTTCTGTTTAGCCTTATCGTCAAAATAAATAAGGACATTCCTGCAGAAAACTACATCGACCCCGCGTATTATCCTGACATCTTTTTCTTCCACCAGATTTACCTTTGAGAATTTTACCATCGATTTGACCGCACTTGATAAACTATATTGCTGGTCGGTGTTTTTAAAGTATTTATTCAAATAAGCAATAGGGACATTCCGTATCGCATATGAACCGTATACGCCTGCCCGCGCAGATGCCAGTACTGATTCGCTGATATCCGAAGCAAAGATATCTTTTTTGAATCCGCCGAGTTCAACCTTTTCGAGAAGGACTATGGATACGGTATATGCCTCCTCCCCGGTAGAAGATGCGGCAGACCATATTTTAATGTCCCTGCGGCCTGTTTTCGCATTTTCAGCAGTAATCTGGTTTAATAATTCACCTCTGAATATCTCGAATTGTTGCGGCTCCCGGAAGAAAAAAGTCTCATTGGTAGTTATTAAATCAAAAAGCCGCTGAAGTTCACGGTTATCGGAATTATACCTGAGATTATACAGGTAATCCTCGTAGCCCTTAAGATTCAATTCCTGTATTCTTCTTCCAAGTCTGTTCTCAAGAAAATACTTTTTATTGTCCGGTATAAAAATACCGCTTTTCTCGTAAATAAAGTCCCTGAATTGTTTAAATACTTCATCGCTTATCGAGATCATCATAAAGAGTTGAGCGCCTCCCGGATTTTCTCCCGGACATCTTTATTATTATGCTCCTCATGCGCAGAAAGCACCTCATACGCTTCCTTTCCGCCGAGTTGAACGATGGCATCTATGGCAGACATCACAACAGGAATGAACTCATCAAGAAGCAATGGAGCTATCATGGTGATCGCTGTTTCTCTCTCGCAGGAGAAGGCAACGGTCTTGATCGTATAAAAACGGACCCAGGAGTCGTCGTCCCCCAAGGCCGCTAAAAGTTCCGGGGAGCAGCAACGCGCCTCTCCAAGTCCAACCACCGCGGCCTTCCGAATATCTGCATCACTGTTTACCAAAAAATGAATCAGCCGTGAGTTGCACTGATCGGTACCCAACCGGCCCAGGCTGTAGATGGCGGCAATTTTTACTTTCTTATCGGGGTCTTCGGTCAGCCCCAGCAGAATATCTGCATCAGATGCAGTCTTGGCAGTAATCTCGCGGATAGCGGCACTGTAACGGGTAATACCTGAAAGGAACCTGCCTGCATCTATTTTGAGGAGTGACTCAACAATTTTCTCAAGTACATCGTAATACTTTTCTATATTAATCAGTTCCGCGAGCGGTTCATATGCTTCTTTGGCCTGTATAGTGCCGAGCGCCTCGATTGCCAGGCGTCTCACATGAGCATCAACATCGAGCTGTGATGTCTCCAGGAGAGGATTTATCGACTCAGAACCTCCTATAGCGCCAAGCGCAAGGGTCGAAGCCCTCCTCAAATCCCTCCTTGTGTCAGTCAAATACCTGATAAGTACAGGAATAGAATTCCTGCTTTTCATTTCACCAAGAATCTCTATGGCAAACGACTTACCCCGGTACTTCATGTCCTGAAGCTCAAGCAGCCCTGTGAGTTCCTTGTCGGAATCAATCGACTTAATTGTAGATTTCAACATTGAAATTTTCTCTTCATTATCAGGCAATGAGGGGTCAAGAGATCCTGCAACATCAACCATCAGGCTGACAGCTTCCCTGCAATTAAGCGCTGCTATACCCTTCAACGCCACCTGCTTGTCTTCCCATTCACCCTCTTTGAGCATGGTAACCAGGTATCCTGCAATATCTGACATCTCGGGGTTAATGCCTATTTTGATAAGGCTTTTTATTACCGCGTTTCTCTCATCTTGAGGCGCATGCCGCAGATAGGCGACGAGCTTGTCTGCAGCCTTATCTGAGCCTACTTTGCCAAGAGTATCAATAGCCTCAAGCCGGACCACCTGAGAAGGGAGCGCGAGCAACCCCGCTATCTGTTCCACTGAACTCTCATCCTTTAGTTCCCCAAGAGATTCCAATACGGAAAAACAGACCCATTCCTCATCATTCAAGGCCTTAACCAGTTCCGGAATAGCCTGACGATATCCAAGCAGGCCAAGTGCCTTTGCAGCAGCAGCCCGTACGTTGCCGTTGCTGTCCTTGAGCAGCGGGACGATAAAAGACGGGTCTACGTCATGACTTATATCGGACAAAAGATCAATGGCGAATTTTCTCACATCATCATCTTTATCTTTAAGCAGCGGATAAAGAAGCGGTACCGATACGCCCCCCAGCCGATTCAGGATAATAAGAGCTGTGTTGCGAAGATACGTATTCGCCCTCAAGAGCGGCAGCACCATGTAAGCGGTCACCTCTCCTCCGATAGCTATCAGGGACCTCATTGCAGCATCCTGCACACCGGCACTTTCATCGCTCAGAGCTTTTATCAGTGGAAATAAAGCCCTTTCATCGCCTTCGGCCAACCCCTCTATAGTCCGCTTTCTGACAGAAGGGTCTTTATCTGATAATTTCTTAATCAACTTATTGATATTCTTTACCACGCAATCAGCCTCCGAATGACGCTCCCCCAATCAGGGAGAGGTGCGGTAATCCTGCAGCTTGCTGCAGGATCTGCTTGCTTTAATCTGTTATAGAATAATATATAAACTACATAAAACTATTCAAGGACTATAATTATACATAAAAAAAAAGGCAAAAGGCTAATGGCGAAAGGCAAAAGGTTAAAAACCAAAACACAGACCGATTTCGTATTTTTTCTCTTGTTAAACCTTTAGCCTTTAGCCCTTTGCCTTGTGCCTTTTTTTCTTTGTCTCACTTGAAGTCCTCCATTACAGATCGCAGCTTCAAGAGGGCCTTACCGTGCAGCTGGCAAACTCTTGATTCGCTTATATCCAGGACCTTACCTATTTCTTTCATGGTGAGTTCTTCATAGTAATAAAGGGTCATAACGAGCCTCTCTTTTTCCGGTAACCCATCAATGGCGCTGCCAAGAGTCGCTCTCAATTCTTTAAGATTGAGTTCATCAATAATGTCCTTACCCGCTTTATCAGAAATGCATTCCAGAATGTCCAGTGCCTCACCTTCGTTATTAGTCATTCCAAGGTCCTCAAGATTAATCATACGCATGGTATTGGCAGTGGATAAAGTCTTGTAAAGCTCATCAAGAGATATATTCAATTTTTCGGCAACTTCCTCATCACCGGCACTGCGATTAAGCTCCTTCTCCAATGCTGAATATGCATGCCTCGCATCATCAAGCTTTTTTCTGGCATCTTTGGATACCCACTGCATGGAACGTACTTCATCAATAATGGCGCCCCGTATCCTGAAATCGGCAAAGGTGCTCAAGCTGGCATTAAAAGAGGGATCATACCGTTCTATTGCCTCCAAAAGTCCTATGATGCCCGCCGACACCAGGTCTTCAACACTTAATTCCGGCGTACGATAAAAAGCATACCTGGAGGCATAATATTTAACTCTCGGCAGGAATTGCCCGATTATTTCCTCCTTTTCATTTTCCGATATTTTCATTCTACCCTAAGTGCCTTCTTTAAAAAAAACTGTATGCTGCCTTTGACATCGGCAAGAGGATTTTCAATCAGCCTTTTCCCTATGATAGCGAGCTTCTTTGAAAAAACACTGTTCGGGTACATGGCAATGTAACCTTTCTGGGCAATAATGGCATCTTTGACATGCTGCTCATAAGGCAGAAAACCTATGTATTCCACGGAAAGGCCCAGGAATTTGTCTGCTACTATTGCCAGCTTTCTGAATGTATCAAAGGCCTCTTTTTCGGACCTGGCCGTGTTGACAAGTATCCTGAAATTCCTTTCTCCAAAATCCCTGGACAACACCTTTATCAATGCATAAGCGTCTGCCAGTGATGTAGGCTCCGGGGTGACAATAACGATAGTCTCCTGCGCTGCGCTGCAGAAAAACAGCACGTTGTCCGATATACCGGCGCCGGTGTCGATCAGGAATATATCGAATGGTAAATTGAAATTTTCCAGTTCTGAGACAAGTTTCATGCGGTTTTTATCCGAGAGTCCAGTCAACTCTCTGACACCTGAACTTGCCGGCATAATCATTATGCCTAACGGACCGTTAACAATAATATCTTTTATCGTCTTCTCCCCGAGGAGGACATGCTTAAGATTGAATTTTGGAGCTATGCCGAACAGCACATCGATATTGCTTAATCCAAGGTCCGCATCAAGGATAAGCACTTTCTTGTTCAAACTCGCATAAAACAGTGCAAGGTTTGCAACAAAGTTGGTCTTGCCCACCCCGCCCTTTCCGCTGGAAACCGCTACTATACGTGGTCCTGCGTTATTCATTATATTCCTCCAATAATCAGGCCGGCAAGGAACTCAGGGGTGGGGACCCTGATGTCATCCGGGACACCCGGCCCGGTAGTAATAAATGACAGAGGCCGGCTTGTAAGCATGGAAATGTTGTAAAGGCCCCCGTAGTGGGTCGCCATATCCAGCTTTGTAAATCCGATTGAGTCGATCATATCGACCTTGCAGTTATGCCATGCCTTGAGCGCCGAAGATACGTTCATCGAGGAATCCATAAGAAAGCATTTTTTGACGGGGAACCCGGAAGGGAAGATATCTTTAATGTCCTCCAAAATATTATTGAATTCACTACCAGGTGTGTCGATAAGCATTGGCCCCCTCCCCATTTCCTTATATATTATTTTCGGCAGATCACTTACCCTCCTCACCACTCTTAAAGGACATCGCAGTTGTTTGGAGAGTTCCTTCATGTTTGCAATAGAACCTATCCTGTCGGAATCAAGAGAGATAAGATTAACAGGCCTTCTTTTTGATGTAAAGAGATGGGCCACTTTAGAAACAGTCGTTGTTTTGCCCACGCCCGGAGGTCCCAGAAAAATGAGCCCGCTATCTTCGGCAGGAAGAAGCCCTTGTATTTTAAAGTCACCCTTTATACTGTTTTTCAGGCTGTCGAGCGTTTCCTGAGATCTCTCCAGCAAAAGCATGGCAAACTGGCTATCAACTCCCTGCCTTAGGAGCAGATTAAAAAGGCCCTTCTTGTCCTTTCCTATTCTTAGCGAGGGGACAATCGGACGCAGCGTCTCCTTGAGATAACAGACCTCCTCTCTGAGCCCTTTTATCTCTTTCAGCAGGTCACCCATTTCAGAAGTAAGCGCCTTTTCAGCAGGCTTGGACGATGAGTCATCGTTTTCGTCAAGGGCCACGGTCACTTCGACCGCCTCTTTGTTAAGCATTCCAAACGGGCCTGTTTTTATTGATTTGCTCGACAATATTATTGCATCCGAACCAAGCTCTCTTTTCACCGTCTCTAATGCTTCCTTAAAGCTCCCGCCGACAAATTTCTTGATCCTCATCGTATCATCCCCCTCCCTTAAAAGGTTGAGGTTAAGGCTAAGGTAGAGAAACAACTAAAAAAACTCAACCTCAACCTCAACCTTAGCCTGAGCTTTATTCTATCTTTAGCGTACCGATCGAGTATACCTTGGTATTGGGCGCAACCTCGCCATGAGATAAGATCATAATGCTGCCCGAAATCTTCTCAGCCAGCTTCTTCAGAAACCTCCTTATAGACGGAGAACAAAGCACGACCGGCTGATAGCCCTTGCGGACGCCGTCCTCAAAACTTCGTTTCAGGTTCTCGGTGATCTTTTCAGATGTCACAGGATCAAGGGCCAGATACGAGCCCTGCGGGGTGCTCTGGACAGCCTCTATTATCTGCCGCTCTACCTTCGGGTCTACTACTATGACCGATAACGAGCCGTCGGTCCCCTGCAATTGTTTTGTAATGCTCCTGGCGAGACCTTGCCTTACATATTCGGTAAGCACGTCTGTGTCCTTAGTGACCGCTGCATAATCCGATAGCGTTTCGAGTATTGTTTGAAGATTTCTGATCGAAATTCTTTCTCTCAACAGATTTTGCAGCACTTTCTGGACAGCGCTTAAGCTCAGGAGGGCAGGAACAAGGTCCTCCACCACTTTAGGCTGGGTTTTGACGAGATTGTCAAGCAGCTTCTGTACATCCTGCTTGCCTAATAATTCACTCGAAAAATTCTTTATTATTTCCGTCAGGTGTGTCGTGATGACTGATGGAACATCAACAACCGTATATCCGGCAAGATGTGCTTCCTCTTTACTCTTTTCATCAATCCAAACCGCATTTAAGCCAAAAGCCGGATCTTTTGCCGGAATGCCCGCAAGAGCTGGAACTTCGGCGCCCGGTGAAATAGCAAGGTATTTATTAAGCATTACCTCTGAGGCAGCAACCTCGACTCCCTTTATAAGGACCGAATAAGCATACGGCTTCAACGACAAATTGTCCTTTATATGTACCGGCGGGACAATAAAACCCATGTCCGTAACCATCTGTCTTCGGATCGCCTTTATTCTGTTCAAAAGGGGGCCCCCTTCCTCAACAATCGGTATCAGCCCGTAGCCGATGTCCAGCGCGAGAGAATCTAAGGGGAGCAATGATTCCAGGGTCTCCGGCTGTTTCAGTTCCCCTGCGGCAGGGGCACCCCCTGGCGCCGCCTTTTCAGGGAGCCTTTGTCTCATAAAGTAGGCCCCTGCCCCGGTTATGCTTGCAAGCATTAAAAATGGTATGTGAGGCAGTCCAGGAACAATACCGAAAAATCCAAGTATCCCGGCAGCCGTACCCAGCACCTTGGGGTTCGAAAAAAGCTGCTTGACCACATCGCCGCCAAGGTTGGCTTCCGACGCGGCCCTTGTGACAATAATACCGGCAGCAGTTGAGGTGACAAGTGCCGGAATCTGGGCCACCAGCCCTTCACCTATGGTGAGTATAGTGTAGGTCTGTGCGGCTTCTGCCATTGGCATGCCCTTCTGGATGACCCCGATGAGAAAACCGCCGACGATGTTGATCACCATGATAATTATGGCAGCAATGGCATCTCCCCTGACAAATTTGCTGGCGCCGTCCATAGCTCCGTAGAAATCAGCCTCCCTGCTTATGTCCTGCCTTCTCTTGCGGGCCTGCTTATCATCTATGAGTCCGGCATTCAGGTCTGCATCAATACTCATTTGCTTGCCAGGCATTGCATCGAGGGTAAACCTGGCTGAAACCTCGGCAATTCTCCCGGCACCCTTTGTGATAACAACAAAATTTATGATTATTAAAATGAAGAAGATAACGAAACCCACGACAAAGTTACCGCCAACTACAAATTCTCCGAAAGATTTAATTACCCGTCCGGCAGCCTCGACGCCGGTATCGCCCCTCATAAGAATAAGGCGGGTGGAGGCAATATTCAAAGAGAGTCTGAACAATGTCGCTATCAGCAGAATAGAAGGGAATACGGAAAAATCAAGGGGACGTTCAGTGTAGGCCGAAACAAGCAGTACAACTATGGACAGTGTAATGCTTAACGATAAGAAAAGATCAAGCAGCAATGGAGGCACGGGAATAATCAGCAATCCGAGGACCACCACAATGCCGACTGCCAGTATAATGTCGCTCTGTTTTAACAGTTTTTCCAGCATTTTAACTCCTACTTCCTGATACCGACTTTCCCTTTCAATTTATAAACATTTGCAAGTATTGCGGCAAATGCCTTGTAAAAGACCTCCGGGATTTCCTGATCGAGCTCAAGTTTATATAAAGACCTTGCAAGCTGTTTATCTTCAAATACCGGCACAGCATGCGCTCTTGCTATCTCTTTTATCTTCTCGGCAAGCAAGTTGGCCCCTTTTGCAACTACAGCAGGTGCGCCCATTGTGGCTGAATCGTACTTAAGCGCAACGGCAAAATGGGTAGGGTTGGTAATTACCACATCTGCCTTCGGTACTTCCTGCATCATTCTTTTGCGCGCCATCTCTCTCTGAAGACTCCTTATCCTGGCCTTGACCCTCGGGTCGCCCTCCATCTCCTTATGTTCTTCTTTCACTTCATGTTTCGTCATTTTCAGGTCTCGCGAATACTGCCACCGCTGATATGCAAAATCAGCAACGGCGAAAATAGAGAGGACCACTACGGCCGTCAGAATAAGCTTTTTTACCTGCACTAAAGTAAACAGTGCTATACCCGTCACATCCATGTCGGGAAGGAGTGGAATATTAATGATCTGCTTTCTTATAAGCAGATAAAGAACGACGCCGAGGACAATCATCTTTAATATGCCCTTGGCCCCCTCGAAAATAACCCTAAGAGTGAAAAATCTTTTTATCCCCTTCAACGGGTCGATTTTCGTGAGGTCCAGGGTCAGCGACCTGGTTGATATTAAAAAACCGCTTTGCATAAAATGTACAGTCAAAATAGCAATGAGTATTGACACAAACAGGGGGGCCATCATCATAAGAGTTTTAATGGAGTCAGCCCTGAATATTGCTACGAACGAGGTTTCAGTCAGCGAAACCTCAAACCCTCTTTTCAGCGCTGACCTTAAATTGGCTGCCAGCATGGTAAACATGAAACCTCCAAAAGAAAAGTACACGAATACCACCCATAGCGGCATTACGCCGGTAAGGTCCTTGCTTTGGGGGATATGACCCTGTTCACGTTCCTTTTGACGTCTTCGCCCCGTCGCCTGTTCAGTTTTTTCCTGAAACTCTTCTGCCATCCCTCTCTCCTAAAAACAGGTTAAGGTTGAGGCTAAGAAACACCTAAAACGAAGCTGCCTTAGTCTTGGTCTTCTTAACCTCAGCCTTAACCTTAGCCTGCTTTTCATCTCGTAATCACCATAATGGTGTCTTCCATGTTCATGAATGCTTTTTCAATGACCGCTATGCTTACCGGCATTGATAGAATCATGAATACAACACCCAAAACTATGAGCAACGGCATGCTTATGAAAAAAATGTTCGCCTGCGGAATGGCCTTTGAAAGAAATCCCATTGCCAGGTTTGTCAGCACCTGTACAACCAGCACCGGGGCCGCTATCTTAAATGCAAGCGGGAAAAAAAATTCATTCAGTTTTATGACGGAACTGAACACGCCGTTATAGTTAATGCTGGTAATATCAAAGCTGCGCACTATACCCTCGATGAAATAATGATGCACGTCGAATAAAAAAAATAACGTCATGGACAACATCGTATAGAAGAGGCTCACCGGGCCCAGTTGCTCCTGAAATAGAGGATTGAAAACGGCTGCGACCGTTAAACCCATCTCTACGCTTATCCATTGTGCAGCCATATCAATAGCTCCCAGGATTATTCGTGCAGTTAATCCCATCGCCACACCCACAAAAAAAGCCTCGAAAATGGCCCTTTCCGGATTATCCATATCAACCTTCACTATCGGAAGGAGCATCAGTGTAAGCGCAAGGGCCAGGCCCGCCCTTACCATTACCGGTGTTTGCTGCGCGCCGATAAAAGGGATAAAAGCGAGCATGACCGCTACCCTTATGAAAACTGGAATAAGCTTGTAGGCATAGAGGTTTATTACGTTATACAGTTCCATATCGCTCAAAAGACAGGCAGAGGCGTAGGTAAAGGCAGAGAACAAAACCCATGTTTAACTCATTTAATTTCTTTTTCATCTTTACCTCTACCTTTACCTGCTTTATTTCACATAAAGCGTTATGTTATTAAAAATACTCGTTGTGAATCCGACCAGCACCTTTACCATCCATGGGAGCGCAACAAGCAAAGTGAGGAAGACCGCGATAATCTTCGGAACAAAGGTCAAGGTCATCTCCTGCAGTTGCGTAACCGCCTGAAAAAGGCTTATCGTCAATCCTACGACAAGACTCACCAATAATACGGGCCCGCCTACCATCAGAATAGTTGTAAATGTCTGCCTCGAAATCTGGTTTAACAGCTCAATGGTCATCTGAACCCTCCGATAAGAGAACCTATCAGGAGTTGCCATCCATCCACCAGGACAAAAAGCAACAATTTAAAGGGCAGTGAAACCATAACGGGAGGCAGCATCATCATGCCCATGGAGAGCAGTACGCTCGCAACAACCATATCAATAACAAGAAATGGAAGAAAAATAAGGAAACCTATCTCAAATGCCTTCTTAAGCTCACCGATAGCAAATGCAGGGATGACCACACGCAAAGGCAAATCCATCGGTTTTGCAGGGTTCTCCGATTTGGACATTCTGAGGAAAAAAGCAAGCTCTTTTTCTTTTGTCTGTTTAAGCATAAACTCCTTAAGAGGAACAGCCGCCTTGTTAAGCGCATCTTCGACCCCTATCTCCTTCCTGGAATAAGGTTGATACGCATCTGCGTAAATCCTGTCCAGGACCGGTGACATGATAAAAAATGTGATAAAGAGAGCCAGACCTATGAGCACTTGTGTCGGCGGCACTGAAGGGGCCCCGAGCGCCTGCCGGAGAAAAGAAAGCACTACAATAATCCGTGTAAATGAGGTGACCATGACAAGAATCGCCGGCAATATGGACAACAATGTCATAAACAGGAGCAATTCAAGCGGCGTCGACATCCCCAAAAAACTGCTGCCGGCAGCAGGAGACGCGGGGGCGGCAAAAACTGCCGAAGGTAAAACAAGGCAAATGGCTAAGGGCGAAAGGCAAAAGGTCAAAAACAAAAAAACAGGCCGGCTTTGTATGCTTTCTTTTCTTAACCCTTTAGCCTTTAGCCTTTCGCCCTTAGCCATTGTGTTTTCCCCTTAGCCATCTGTGTTTCGTCTTCTGTATAATGTCTTCAGTACTCTGTGATTTCAGCGCTTCTTCCACTCCCTCTCCATTCAGTTTGCTCAGAAGTGAAATGCCTTGATCACCGATGCCGACCGCCATGTAGTCATTAAGTACCTTAATAACAGCTATGCCTCTTTTGGGTCCGAATGATTGATAGTGAAGCATCTCTATCATCCCCTTATGCGGCAGCATCTTTTGCTTTAGAAACCTGAGCAGCAGATATACCGCAGCCAGGGTGATCAGTAAGGCTACAAAAACCTTGACCAGCTCTAATCCCATCGAAAACCTCGTTCAGCGTACGGCGTACAGCGTTCAGCGTTGACGACATCGCAGTGCGCAGTACGCTGAACGCTGTACGCCGTGTTCTTCATCTTAATTGTCTCACCCGCTCAGTGGGGCTCACGATGTCCGTTAATCTGATGCCGAATTTTTCATTGACCACAACCACCTCTCCCCTGCCGATAAGCTTTTGATTGACATACACCTCCATAGGCTCGCCGGCCAGCTTATCAAGCGCAATGACCGAGCCCTGGCCCAGCTGCAACAGCTCCTGGATGAGGATTTTTGTGCTCCCGATAACTACCATCAGCTCAAGCGGGACATCAAGGATAAAATTGATATCACGCTGGACAACCTGGGCTGGTGGGACCTCCCCTTTAAACTCCGGCACTTCCGGATTCTTAAGCTCTTCCGTCATTATATTATCTCCCTTCAGACTTTGCCGATGTCCTGGATTGCCTTGGTTATTTTTATAGCCCTGTGTCCCCTGAGCAGGCCAAACTTGGCTCTAAACTTGTCAGCTCCCTCAACTGTCACTCTAAGGTCATCATCCACATTGGTGTCAAGGTCGAGCACATCACCCTCATTCATCGCCAGGACTTCACTGACAGTGAGTATAGTACTCCCAAGAATGCCGGTAAGAGTGACAGAGGTCTCTTTCAGACGCCCCTTTAATCGCTCAAGCCATTTAACATCCAGATCGTCCCTGTCGGCGGAAAATGCGCTGTACAATTTTTCTTTTATCGGCTCTACCGACCCGTAAGGTATACAGAGAAACGCCTTGCACATCCTGCCTTCGATCTCAAGGACAAACTCTACTTTAATGACCACATCAACCGGGGTAACAATAGTAACAAACTGCGGGTTCATTTCCGAACGTACGTAAACAGGTTTTATGGGATGCACCGGCTTCCACGCATCCTCCATGTCGTCAAAAAACATCAGGACTACTTTATGGATGATTTTTTGTTCAATAGGAGTAAATTCCCTTCCCTCTGGTTTGTAGTAACCTTTCCCCGTACCACCAAAGAAGTACTCGATAAGACTGAATATCATTGAGGCATCAAACACCAGAAGCCCGAAGCCTCTGAGCGGCTCCATTTTGAAAATATTTATGCTCGAAGGAAATGGAACGCCTCTCATAAAATCATAAAATTTGGTAATAGTGACATTGACGTTAGTCACATCCACCATATGTCTGATCGCGGCAGACAGAGAAAGGCGGAAGTTTCGGGCCAGCCGCTCGTTGGCAATATCAAGAGAAGGCATCCTACCTCTGACGATCTTCTCCTGGCCGGTAAAATCATATGCCTTTACGCCGGAAGTGTCCTCCAGCTTCTCTGTTTCTACCTCTCCTTCAGAGATTCCCTTCAGAAGGGCATCAACTTCATCCTGCGAAAGAATATCTTCCATCTATAACACCTCGTTCAGCGTACTGCGTTCTAAAAGCTGTCTTAAGGTTTTTAACACATAACGCAGTACGCTGAACGCAGTACGCGCCTTTACTGCATAACAAATTCAGTAAGATAAACATTTTTCACCGTATTATTACCCAGTATCTGGTTTGCCTGCATATTGATTTCGTCTTTGAGCTGCAGTTTTCCCTCAGGCGACATGAGCGAATCAGAAGTCTTGCTTGTCAGAAGATTGATAATTGCATCCCTGATCTGCGGTGTTTTACCTTTGGCGCTTTCCAGAATGAGAGGACTCGACAGCTCAAATTGCATCGATACCTTGAGAAACTTGGTGGCGCCCTGGTCGCCCAGATTAACCACAAAAGGGTCAAGGGCAAACATAACACTCTCATCCTTCTTCACATCTTCCTTTGCCTTATTTTGTGCTTTGTCGCCGCCCGATTTTGAAAGAAAGAAAAATGCACCGCCCCCGCCGATCAGAACTGCAACGGCAACTATGATAATGACAATAAGTCCTTTACCCTTTTTCTTTTTCGGTTTTTTACCTTCTTCTTCTTCGAATTTTTCATCCTTTTCCTCAGCCATGACTACCTCCCCCTTAAATTAGCTTACGAACTATAAAAAATTAACCACAGAGAACACAGAGAAAAGCCGGAAATAAAGGGTTATTTTCTTTTTTAACAAAAAATTCCTCTGTGCACTCGCTTAGGAGCACCTGCCTAAGGCACCTACTGTTGGTACTGTTGGCTGTGGTTTCATTGTTTATCTCTTTTTTGATATGAATTGCGAAGTGATATAGAGCACAGAGTATGCCAATATGTAACCTATTGATTTTATGGAAATACTATAGAGATGGGTCAACAAAATGACGGTTGGAGGGCGATTCAAACCTTCCAACCGTCAAAATATAGATAAAAACGAGGCAATAGGCTAAGGGCTAAGAAGATAAAGAATACGAAGTCGCTCTGTGCTTTGGCCTTTAACCTTTTGCCCTTCGCCTTTAGCCCTTTGCCTATTCTTTATTACTGTTTTGCATTCTGCAAGGCCGTAAACAGTTGCTGTGCAGTTGATATAACTTTTGCGTCGGCCTCATATGCGCTCTGAACAGTAATCATATTGACGAATTCGCCTGACAAGTCGACATTACTTTCCTCAAGGGACTCGGAAAATATGCTTCCAAATCCGGCTTTCCCTGCCTGTCCGGGAATCGGCTGCCCTGAGGTGGCTGATTGGGTATAAAGGTTGTTTCCAACATTTGTGAGCTCATTGGGCGCATTAAACCGTGCAAGTTGAATTTGAGCAATATCCTCGGTTTGTCCGTTAGTATATGTGCCTGTTATGATACCGGTCTGGGAAACACTAAAGCTCGATAGACTGCCCGCTGAGTATCCGTTCTGGTACTGGTTAGTGACCGAACTCCCTGAACCGGATTGTGTCGTGCCGTCAGTTGCGCTGGTAAGGCTCGTATAACCCTCCAACTGGCCAAAATCAAATGTAATCTTCTGATTCTGGCCTCCGCCGCCGGAGAAATTGAAGCTGTCATAGCCCTGTTTGACGGTTTCAAGCCCGGTGTTCGTATTGAAATTGAGGGTCCCCTGGGTCGCTATTTGGGGCGCATTGTTATCGACGCTGTCGCTCGAAGGTACCACGGCCCAATACATCCAACTGCCTTGTACTGGTGTCTGCTCGAAAAAAATACTCACCAGATGGCTGTTGCCTAAAGAATCGTATACGGTCATAGATGTTGAAAAAGCGCCGCTCGGAGGGTTGTTCGGGTCAAACCCGACCGTCTGGAAATCACTCGTCGCTGTACCGCCGACACCCGCTGCAATGACAGTGGTGCCGGCGCCGGTACCAGCAGTGTTGGTATTGGAAAAACCAAATATATTCGCCGCTGTTGTTTTTGCATTACCCCATTGAATATTCAGAGCCGCAGCACCGACTGTGTTGTCGATTGTGAATTCGTCAGTGACAGCGCTATAAGAAACGGTGGCTCCAGCGCTTATAGGAGCGTTTAAGTAAGTGGCGCCTGCGACAGCCGCAGCAGTCCCATTGAGCAGGCCCGTGAGTTGAGCAGCAAGACTTTGTGCAGCAGTTGGAGGAGGAAGAGTTGTTAGATCACCTCCGCAATATGAGCCTGGGGCGAGAGTATAGGCCGCGCCGTTTATAAAAATTGTATCATTTGTGCCGCTAACAATATTAAAGGTTGCGTTGCCTCCTGTTGCTGTTGGAGCGTACACGGCGGACCCACTCGACAGATTCGCAAAGATTGTCGCCTGTGACGTAGCCGTCGGAGCGCCCCCGTTGAACGATGTGATGTTTATGTCCTGGATGGCGCCGAACGTGCCGGGCGTGACGCCTGTTTTTGTAGTTTTTGGCTGTGTCAGAGCTATTGCACCCTGCAGAAAATCGCCGCTGGGATTCACAATGTTGCCATTTTGGTCCACACTGAACTGGCCCGCTCTTGTGAAATATTCGGAGCCATTGGTGTCCCTTACAATAAAAAATCCGGACCCTTGAATAGCCATGTCGAGTGGATTCGAAGTAGTCTGCAGCGTCCCCTGTGAAAAATCTGTTCCTACCGCCTCAAGCGTAACACCGTTTCCGGTCGAGGTCGAAGATGTGGCCCCTAATGATGTGCTCAGCAGATTGGCAAATGTTACAGTGCCGGCTTTGAAGCCTACCGTATTGCTGTTGGATATGTCGTTGCCGATAACAGACAACTGCTGAGACATTGCATCCAGACCGCTTACCCCGGTATATAGTGCAGATTCAATTCCCATAATAAACCTCCCTTTTCTTTACAACTAAGTTTTTTCAGCGTTTATACTTTATAACCCCTATGAGTTTTCACCAAGCAGGGTGAACATATCTGTGAACATTTCGTTTGTTGCCGATAAAACCGTAGAATTAGATTGAAACGCATTCTGTATCGAAATCAAATTTCCAAATTCGGTTGCCTCATCTACGTTGCTTTCCTCAAGAGTACCTCCAAGAACAGTGCCGGAGCCACCCGAGCCCGGCGTCAAGAGTTTTGGCGCTCCCGACCCTTCAGTCTGAGAATAATTATTAGTACCTGCATTAGCAAGCTGGGTCGGCGAATTAAAAACAGCCAGTTGAAGTTTTGCAACAGTCGTCACCTGTCCGCCCGGATAAGTGACGTTGAGCTGACCGCTTGACGTCAGCTGGATCGAAGTCGGCAGATTACCATTTGCATCGAGTGGTATAGTTACATTCCCTGAAGCTCCCTGAACAATCTGGCCGGCAGCGTTTACAAGGATTCCGCTCTTGTTCCGCGTGAATTCCCCGTCTCTTGTATAGAAGGTCGCATTGTTTCTGTTTGGGTCTTTAACTACGAAAAAACCGTTGCCGTTGATGGCAAAATCGTAAGGGTTGTCGGTATTTTGCAATGAGCCTTGCGTGAACTGCGTCTGGACAGCCTGTATATTTACTCCGCTTGGGTTCTGCTGCAGTGCAGGCACGCCCATGGCCGAACTCAGCACATTCCCGAACAGTGACCTGCCGTTCTTGAACCCAATCGTACTGGAATTGGCCAGATTGTTGCCGATGACGTCAACGGCTGATTGGAACGCATTAAGACCACTCGCACTTATAACTGTATCCGCTAATCCGCTCATTCCAAATCCTCCTTGCCCATTCTCTCGTATTGTCAAAAATTAACCACAGCCAAAAGTACCAACAGTAGGTGCCTTAGGCAGGCGCTTCTAAGCGAGAACACAGAAAAATACTCTGTGCCATCTGTGGTTTCATTTCTTCTCCTCTTTTTTCATCAAACTTTTGACATTATCCCTTGTTTATGAGCTGCTTGTCCCCTGGCTGGCGGGACTGGTGACTTTAGTAATATTCGAGTAATCAACGGTCGATGCTGTACCGCTCGAATTAGTAATATTAAGCTGGAGCCCGTTAGTACTATTGGAACTTGGGATACTCACACTCGTAACCACGCCCGTATTTCCCTTGTTGTCCGTTACGTCCATCCCGATCATGCCTTCCGCAGAGACCTGTTGTAAATTTTGGTTTACCTGGGTTTGCTGCTGCAGACTACTGAATTGGGCGAGTTCCGCAACAAAAGCACTGCTGTCCTGGGGATTGGACGGGTCCTGGTTCTTTAACTGTGCAATCAACAGGGTCATGAAATCGTTTTCTCCCAGTGATGACGCCGACGAAGTCGAAGAAGCCGACGAACCCGACGCAGCCGATGAATTGCTGGTGTTAGCGGTTGATGTCTGCTGATTGATGTAATTAGTTATAGCTGGCGATGCCATTATAATGACCTCCTTGGCTTAAAAGCCCTTACTGTTGATGCTCACTGCACCTACCGTTGGTGCTTAAAGCACCTACCGTTGGTTATGCAAAGAAATCAAAGAAACTTTGTTTCTGTTCCTTTTGCTGTTTTTGCTGTTGCTGGTTTGTATCCTGTTGTCTCCCGCCGTCTTTAGACCGGTCATCTTTCAAATCTGCAAAAAAATTCCCTGTCTTTATGCCGGAGTTTTCTATTGAATTTTTTATCTGGGGCATTGCAACAGAGAAAAGGTCCTTTACGGCAGAGGAGTCAACCTTGAAGTCGGCAGTTAAAACGCCGTTTTCCATCTTGAGCCTTATCTCGATTGTGCCCATATCAGGGGGAGAAAGCTTTATAATCAGACTCTTCTCTCCCGAGCCCAGCGTCTTCATTATAGGATCGCCCAACTCATTTAATTTATTTACAGGCAAGGTCTCCTGCGCCGGTTGGGAGTCATTGGCAAAGGAGGTCTGCTGCAAAGCGACAGGAGAGAAAGCAGTATTGCTGCCGGCATCTCCGGACGCAGATTTGTTTTCGTTATTCAAGGTCATACTAATTTCCTTGAGCCCCAAATCTCCGGTCTTGCCATCTATCAGAGAGTCGAGAGTGTCTCGTTCAGAGTTCAGTGTTGAAGTGTTTGCAATGTTCAGTGTTGAAGTGTTTGCAGAGTTTAGCATCGCCGTGTTTGCAATATTCAGCGTTGAAGCGTTTGCGGCATTTTGTGCCGTATCGTCCGCAGTGTTCAGCGTTGAAGCATTTGCAGCATTTTGTGCCGTATCGTTTGCAGTGTTCTGCGCCGGACGTTCAGTGTTATTGGTCAAGTTTTTCCGGGCCGCCACGCTAAACGCTGCAAGTTCAAGGTTGGTGCCGCTTGTTTGGGCCGTGTCCGGAGCAGCAATAGGCGCGTTTTGATTTGCAACAACTGTATCCTGTGTTAACGGTACAGAATCCATGTCCAACCGTTTACCCTCTGCCTGCCCTGAAGGCGTCAATTCAGGCGTGTCAATAACACTCTGTTTTACATCACCCTTTTGAATTGTACTCTCCAAAGCCTCGATGAGGGCGCCCACACCATCATTACCGCCATCCATGCCGGATGCAGCAATAGAGGAAGTATCCGGGGAAGAAGTATTATTGGACTGATAAGGAGCAACAAAAGTAACAGGCTGAGCAAATGAGCCCTGCAGTTGTGTCATTATCTGTTGAAGCATATCGGTCATGCTGTTTCCCGAGGCTGATTTTTTATCAGACCAAAGCCCTTTACCGTTAGAAAGTTTTTGCATCAGCTCCATCAAGTTATCAGACGAAGTTGTTTTGCCATCTGCGCGGATGATCGATTCGCCCTGAAGATTCCCAAGACCTTTATCAAGGCCTGAAACTATGGCTTGCAAAAGATCGGTAAAATTTGCTGCCGGTGGGCCATCCTCTCCAACCCCTTCAGGTATACTGGAAGACGTTATGCCCAAAGATGGCGTTTTGGCACTGACATGGACCATTAAGCTGTCTAACATCCCCACCTCCTGATGACTTTTATGAGAATAAGAGAAGCAATATGCATGCCAAGGGGAAAACAGCACAAGGAAGGAAGGAGAAGGGCAGCACTTGTTTTTCGACGCACTGAAACTACTTCCACCGGGAAATCCCAATTTTCCATGACAGCCATGCCCGAATCCATTCTCAGTTGGGGCTCGGCGTTACTCGCCCCTTAACAGTAGACCCGTGCATCGCTCCGATAAACAGCCTGCCGCTCCCTTACTTATGCCTGTGTTTAATTGCATTAGTTGTATTACAGGAAAAAACTTCCCGGTAGGAAAAAAAAACCCGGCAATCTTCGGTTAGGGATATATGTTATTTCTTGCCCTTGGTGATAATTTTTTTGGAAATAGATGCTGCCTTATCGCTGTCCATCTGGGCAAGAATTCCGCCCGCAGTCCTCGGCTTCAGCATGCTGATTATTTCTACGGCAGTGTTCTCGTCAAGTTTTTCGAGCCTTTTTGCAGCTTCTTCAGCAGGCATTGCCTCGTATATCTTACTTACTTTCAGCAGGCGCTCTTTGGTCTTTTCGTCTATATTCTTTTGTGCCTCTTCAATCTCTTTTTTCAGTTCTTCGTTGTGTGCAACTTCTTTCTGAATATCCGATTTAATAATTGAAAGCCGCGCCTCCTCTATGGATTCCTGTTGCTGAGGCTGCTGCTGTTTTTGCTCCTGGGCGTATACAGAGGGCAGGTTAAAGATGACAAAACTCAAACCACAGAGAACACAGAGTTTTAATAAAATAGATTCACAGAGATTTTTATTGTTTTCAATAAAAATTATTTTCCCCCGTGCTCTCATCTTCTCCTCTGTGTACTCTGTGGTTAAGTTCTTGTTAATGTCATGCAAGTTTTATTCTTTCGTTCGACGGGCATGCCGTATTCCGGCATGCCCGTCCGTCCCTATCTGTTCTTTTCTTTTAAATTCCCTGCTGAGTGCACTTTTTTGCTTCTCGTCAAGTTTCTCAAATGTCTTTTTCTCTTTCGAGGCCTCCTGAAGTTCTTTACGGGCCGTTTCTACCTGTAGTTCCTTTAATTCGATCACTTTTTTCTGGCGGCGTATCCTGGCCAGTACATGTTCAAGGTAGTAATTCAATCTCTTAATTTCAGCAATGTCGATTAATTCGTTCGAGGCATATTCAAATTTCCTGGCCGCGAGCATGTATTCCTCCTCCAGACCGAGAAGGAGTTTCTCTTCCACATCAAGCTCTTTAAGTACCAGTGCAAACTTTTGCTTGGCCTCATCCTCGCCCCATCGCTTAAGATTCAACAGACTTTCGATAGCGCCCATAATACCTATAGCGTTGAGCGTTCAGCGTACTGCGTTCTAAAGGCTGTTCCGTTAAACGCAGTACGCTGAACGCTCAACACCCCTTAGTTATTCCAGTAATTGATAGAGTTCTTCAAGGCCCCGCTCAAGCGTGACCTTCTCGTCTATTTCCTGTCTCAGGAAAAGCCTGATCTTTTCCATCATGCCTATTGCGTAATCCAACTTTGGATTGGTCCCTTCCTTATACGCTCCGATAGTAATAACATCCTCGTATCTCTTATATATCGCCATTATTTCGAGCACTTTTGCCACATTATTTTTATGCTTCTCCCCGGAGATATCTTTCATGAGCCTGCTTATGCTCTGCAGAACATCGATAGCCGGATAATGATTATGGTTGGCAAGCTCCCTGGAAAGAACTATATGGCCGTCAAGTATTGACCGGGCGGCATCCGCAATGGGCTCATTCATGTCATCGCCTTCAACAAGGACTGAATAAATACCGGTTATTGTACCATCCCGCTCCCATGTGCCGGCCCTTTCAAGCAGCTTCGGCAACAGGTTGAAAACCGACGGGGTATACCCTTTAGTCGTCGGAGGTTCACCAGCCGCCAATCCTATCTCCCTCTGCGCCATTGCAAAACGTGTCAGCGAATCCATCATAAACAGAACGTTTTTGCCCATAGACCTGAAGTACTCGGCAATAGCCGTAGCGACAAAAGCACCCCGTATTCTTATAAGCGGAGATGTGTCAGAAGTGGCGACCACAAGGACCGACCGTTTTAGTCCCTCCTCTCCAAGGTCCTTCTCAATAAACTCCCTTACCTCTCTGCCTCGCTCGCCGATGAGGGCAATGACATTGACATCGGCCGCCGTATGACGCGCCATCATGCCGAGGAGCACACTCTTGCCTACACCGCTGCCCGCCATTATCCCGATCCGCTGTCCTTTTCCGCAGGTAAGAATAGTGTTTAAAGAACGTATCCCCAGATCAAGAGGTGTGGTGATACGCTGACGGTATAATGGATTTATCGGTTCATTATATACGGGGAACAGTTCACCAGTGATCGGTTCTTTTGCGTCTATCGGGTTGCCGATGCCGTCAAGAATTCTGCCCAAAAGCCCGCTGCCCACCCTTATGTAACGCTGCCTGCCCTTGGCCACTATCCTGGAGCCCGGACCGATGCCCCTCAATTCACCAAGAGGCATTAGAAGTATTTTATCTTCCTTAAAGCCGACAACTTCGGCCTCTATAACCTGTCCCGCTCCATCGATGTTTGATTCTATCTGGCATATATCGCCGATATTGGCATGGGGACCAAGACCCTCAATCAAGATTCCAATCCCTCTGCTTACCTTGCCGTATACCTTGACAGGATCGGTTTCCCTGACAACAGATTTACATCTTTCTATTAGTTGCAGTGCCGATGACATCCTCAATTTCCTTCATCTGCTCTTCGGGCCTCGCATCGATCTCTCCGGCCGGAGTTTCAATGTAGCAGCCTCCAGGTGATATTGCGGCTGAGGGCTCAACAGATATGTTTTTCAGTCCCGATTGTTCTTTGAGCAGGTCAATATATGATATCATTACTTCATAATCAAGCTGATTCACCTTTATAACAACGTTTTCTTCTTTTTCTCCGACTTTCTGTATGGCGTCCCGGGCCACAGAGACTATCAGGTTTCTATCGAGCCCGATTTCCTTATGAACTATCTTCTTTGCGATTTCGAGCGAGAGCTCAATGATATCAGGAGACAGTTCAGCGAGCTTATTCTCCCTGAACTTATCAAGAGATACTATAATTTCTCCGAGTCTTTTGAGAGAGGAGTTTACTTCATCCTCTCCTTCGGCCAAGCCTTTAGCGAGACCTTGATTATGCCCCTCAGCATAACCTCTCTTGCGGGCATTATCCTCAAGGTTTTTTATGCGCTCCTGAAGCGCCTCCTCACTCAGCGGCGCTTCCAAAGAAGCGACCTCATCAACTTCCACTTCAAGTACAGGTTTTTCAGCATCAAACTTCTGAAAAGTATAAATTTGCACAAGCTTGCCGTGTGGGCTAAGCAATGATTTCTTCTCCACCTTTGCCTCCAACTACTATCTTGCCCTCTTCTTCGAGCCTGCGGGCGATCCTCACGACATTCATCTGGGCCTTTTCAACATCCGAAAGTTTTACGGCGCCTTTGGCTTCCATCTCCTCCTTCAGTATCTGAACAGCTCTCTGAGACATATTCTTGAATATTTTTCCCTTAAGGTCATCCGATGCCATTTTCAAAGCCAGAGCAAGGTCATCAGTGGTTATTTCTTTCAGTATCATCTGTATGCCCCTGTCATCAATGCCGATTAGGTCATCAAACGTAAACATAAGTTTTCTTATTTCATCAGCGAGTATCTGGTCCTTCTCCTCGATATTTTTAAGAATCAGGTCCTCGGACGCCCTGTCGAGCTGGTTCAGTATCTCGGCCACGGTTTTAATACCGCCGATCTTCCTCCCCCTGGTGTAACTCTGCAACTGGGACTGGAGCACGTCCTCCAGTTCCCCCAGTATAGAAGGCGAGATCTGGTCAAGGCTTGCGACTCTCAAAGCAACATCTATTTTTATATGTTCCGGAAGTTTCGACAAGACTTCAGCAGCCTGGCCGGCCTCAAGATAAGCGATAATTATTGCGATCGTCTGGGGATGCTCCCTCGACAGCAGGTTAGCGATTGCACCTGAATCAAGCCACCTCAGGATATCGAAAGCGCTTGCGCCGCTCTCGATCTTGTCCATCAATTTTTTTGCATGATCTTCGCCGAAGGCCTTTACTAATAATTTCTTAATATAATCCTCATCGACGGCAAACATGGCGGAACCTAATTTATCGGCAAACTCCTCCAAAAGACCGTCAGCCAATTCGGGGGACAGCTTTACGCGCGCCATCATGGGAATGACCCTTGCCAGCTCGAGAGGATCAAGGTGCTTAAAAACTATCGTTGCCGCATCCTCGCCGATTATCGAGAGAAATGCGGCAACCTTTTCAACACCGGAAAATTTTTTCATTCACTTATTCCGAAAGCCATTCCTTCAGAATCGAAGCAGCCCTCCTGGGGTCTTTTTTCACCACATCCGTCACTTTTGCCTTCATTCCTTCTTTTGAAGTAGCCTCTAATGCTTCCTCCTCAATACCTCCAAGCCCCAGCCCCCCGACTCCGCCGACACCCGCAACTCCAGCTGCCGGAGGAAGCCCTCCAGGCAGGCCGCGGGCCTCAGGCAAGGCCTTAAGCGTCTCTATAACAGGTTTAATGACAAAGAAAATAATCAGCACAATTAAGACGAGCGGTACCATATATTTTAAAACAGAGATAACAACTCTCAGGTAATCAGTTTTTTCGACTTCTTCGGGCACCGTCTCAAAAGGCACATTCTCGACAATGACCTGGTCTCCCCGCTCCTTATTGAATCCTATAGCGGCCTTTATTATTTCATCGTATTTCTGCAACTCAGCTTCACTTCTCGCCTGGTAGACCTGTTTATCTTTTTCTTTTTTATAGGTGCCGTCAACAAGTACGGCAACGGAAATGCTTTTAACTTCACCCCTCGGCTGGATTATCTTGCTGACGCTCCTGCTTACCTCGTAGTTTATATTTTCTGACTGTTTCTGCGAGGAATTAGGTGCTGAAGCACCCGCTGCGGCCTGCTGGCCCGGCTGGTTTGAGAGCGCACCGGGGATACCGCCAGGAGCGGCTCCGACGGTATTTTCCTTGTTGCGTTGAACGCTCCTCATGGCGATGGTATCCGGATCGTAACTCTCTTCCGTCTTCTCGACCTGCGAATAATCTATCTTTGTCGACGCCCTGACAATGGCCTTCCCCTTCCCGACGATACCCTCAAGCATGCTTACCAGCTTGGTTTCGTAATCCTTGTCCACTGATTTCTGGTAATCACGTTGTTTCGCATCCGCCACAACATCACCATCGGACGGTTTTGACAGCATATTCCCCATATTATCTATTATCGTCACCTGCTCAGGTGACATTCCCTCAACACTGCCGGAAACCATATGCACAATGCCGCCGATCTGTCCCTGACTCAGCACTCTTCCGGATTTAAGCTTCAAAACAATGGAAGCAGTCGGCTTTTCCTGCCTTTCGGTGAAAATCGTCCGTTCAGGTATTGCTATATGCACCCTCGCCTGGTCCACCTCTGAAAGCTGCCGGATGGTCCTTGCAAGCTCTCCCTGAAGCGCCCTGATATAATTCAGCCGCTGGACAAATTCGGTGACCCCTAACTGGTTCTTGTCAAAGATCTCAAAACCGACACCTCCCCCCTGCGGGAGACCTTCAGCAGCCAATTCAAGCCTGAGTTCATAGACTTTACTGCTCGGAACATAGATGGCATTTCCATCAACCCTGTAAAGGACCTTCATCTCTTTTAATTTATTGATGACCTGCCCGGCGTCCTCCTGGGTAAGATTACTGTAAAGTACCTGGTAGTCAACCCGCTCACTCCATAACATTATCCCGGCCATAAGTGCTATGGTAATCACAATAACGGCAATAAGTGATACTTTCTTCTTAAGCGGCCATGCTTTTACCTGATTTAAAACATCATTCCAAGCCATCTAAACACCTCGTTCTGCGTACAGCCTTCGGCGCTGAAAGATGAAAAAAACAAACACCTTCAGTAATACAAGAAGCTTTTTGTGTTTTACGCAGTACGCTGAACGCATAATGCCGCACGCTGTTATACCTGCATACTCATGATTGTATTATATGCATTCAGGAGCTTGGTCCTTACCTGAAGCAATGTCTGCATGGACATATCGGCCTTCTCCATGGCAAGCACAACAGTGTGAATATCCTGGACATTGCCTTTTGAAAAATCCTCAATGGCTTTATCAGCTTTATTTTGAACTTCTGATACATCCTTTAATGCATCCTTGATGGCAGCGTCGAACGATACGCTTCCTTTTTGACCTGCTTTTGCGGGTTCAGAAACTACTGGCTGTATGTCTCCCGTGATCTCGGCAATATCACTCATATGCGCCCCCCATTGACGTACAGCGTTGAGCGTTCAGCGTACTGCGTTCTAAAAGCCTTAAAACAGCCTTTAGAATGCAGTACGCTGAGCGCTGTACGCATTTTATACCTGCGTGAGAGCAAGTGTCTTCGTAAACATGTCTTTATATACCGCAATTAGTGTCAGGTTTGCCTCATAGGCATGAGTAGCGTCTATGAGGTTAACCATCTCTTCTATAGTATTGATATTGGGGTAACTGACATAGCCCTGTTTATCGGCATCCGGGTGACCCGGGTCATAGACCTTTCTCGGGGGCCTCTCGTCCTCAACAATTTTTGAGATATTTACGCCAACATCACTCTCGTCATAGAGATATGACTCGAACATCACATCTTTTCTTCTGTATGGACCGCCCTCAGGCGAGGAAGTAGAGTTAACGTTGGCAATATTTGAGGCAATAGTATTCATTCGTATTTTCTGCGCTTCAAGGGCCGTTGCACTTACGTTCAAAGGTAAAAACATTTCTTCCATCAGGGGCCTCCCTTTATTGTGCGGTTAAGATATTCTTTTTCATACGCTGTTTCATACCAATCAGTTGCACTGCCGTGTCGTATATTAAGTTATTTTCAGCAACCTTTGCCATCTCGATATCAACATTTACGGTGTTGCCGTCCCTGTTAGGCATAGTTGTTGCCGAGTCATATATATCAAAATCTGTCTTTCCCTCAGTGCCTGCAGCCTTTTCCATCTCTTTCTGGAACGATATATCTTTTGCCTTATACCCCGGGGTATCAGCGTTGGCTATATTTGATGTCAACACCTTATTCCTGAAAGCGGCAACATCAAGCATGTGTTCAAGAATCATGTGTGTACTGTCAGGCATAACGTCCTCCTTAATAACAAATTAATAATCGTAAAAAATACATGCAATTATCGTTCCCGAAATGGAATAATTATTCAGGCCCCGTATACTCCTCATCACGAATAGAATATTCCTTTATCTTATTTCTTACCGTCCTCACTGTTTTCCCCAATAATTCAGCAGCCTTTGTCCTATTACCGCCGGTTTTTCTGAGTGTTTCAATTATCAGTTCCCGTTCCATGTCCTTTATGGTGCCGGTTTTGCCCTCACCACCAGCTGAGGTATTTTTTGACGGAGCCTCTGCCGGCGGCCTTAATACCTCAGCTGGGGATATGACGGCAGTCCTGTAAATAAAATTCTCGAGCTCGCGTGCATTGCCCTCCCAGGCAAGATCGCCAAGATATGCTTTAAGCTCATCGGATAATGAGAAGTGTTTGCCCATCTTGACAGCTAATTTCTTAACAAAGAACTCTGCCATAGGTATAATATCATCCCGACGCTCCCTGAGAGGCGGCAGCTTCAAAGGAAAAACATTTAATCGGTAGTAAAGGTCTTCTCTGAAATGCCCGTTCTTCACTTCGGCAAGAAGGTCGCAATTAGTCGTAGCAATGACACGCACGTCAACGGGAATCGGCAAGCGGCCGCCTATACGGTCTACCTCTCTCTCCTGTATAGCTCTTAAGAGCTTGGCCTGCAGCGAATAATCCATTTCGCTGATCTCGTCAAGCAACAGCGTTCCATGGTTGGCAAGCTCAAACTTGCCCAAACGCCGGTCGACAGCTCCGGTAAAAGCGCCTTTTTCGTGGCCAAACAATTCTGATTCCAGGAGGTTCTCGGAAATAGCGGCACAATTAATGGCAACGAATGCTTTATCGGCCCTGAGACTGTTTTTATGGATGAACCGTGCCACGACCTCTTTACCGGTCCCGCTATCTCCTGACAGCAGCACAGTAATATCGCTCTTCGCTACCTCCTTTGCTATGGACAGCAGATTTTTCATCTGATTTGAGACAGCGACGATGTCAGTGTCCTCCGAAGGGAGTATCCGGTCAATGACTTGCATGAGCGATTCAAAAGAAAAAGGTTTCATGATATAATCAGTTGCGCCCAGTTTCATCGCGTCAACGGCATTCTCAACCGTACCAAATCCGGTAATTACGATGACAGGGACAAAAATATTCCGTTTCCTTATTACTTCAAGAAACTCGATTCCGTTCATCTTCGGCATCTTCATGTCCGTAATGATAAGTGAGAAATCGTTGATATTGCTGCATGACGCAAGGACGTCCACTGGGTTGTGATAAACTACAGGATCAAAATCGCACCGTTTCAACGATTCACTTAGCGCGAGCGCCATATCGACTTCATCATCAATTATCAAGATGCGCTTCATATAAGTTCGCTCATGTCTTTATTAACTCCGGCAGGAAAACTTTAAACTCTGTTCCGGCCCCCGGCCTGCTAGTAACGTCTATGCTTCCTTCATGCGCCGCTATTATTCCCGACGTTATCGATAATCCGAGACCGGTGCCCCTGTCCTTTGTAGAAAAGAATGGTTCAAATATCTTTGACTTTGTCTCATGGTCCATACCTGGACCGTTGTCACGGATCGATATTTCGATTGCTGAAGGCATCACCTCTGAATATCTTATTTCCACTATAATGTTTCCTCCGTCCGGCATTGCCTGGACCGAATTCAAAAGAATGTTGATCAACGCCTGCCTTAATAATCCTTTGTCTGCATAGACTGAATAATGTCCGTGCTCTATAAATTCAAGCCGCACATTGCTCCCTGAAAACAATTCCCTGAACTCCCTGCAAATTTCGTCAACAACATCGTTTAACAAGCACTCTTCGCGGCGCAGTTTTATCTCTTTTGAAAATCTGAGCATGTTATCGAGAGTATTGACAAGCGTCTTTACTGAATTGGAGATCCTGTTTGCATAATCCCCCTGTGTAGTGCCTTTCAGGTCCTTGGAGATCAGGTTTGCAAACAGCTCGATGCTGCCGAGCGGGTTCCTGATCTCGTGGGCAATTTTCAGCACCAACTCGCCCATCGCACTTAACATGGCGTTTCTTTCGTTTTCCGATTCAAGTTGTTTAAGCCTTGTAATATCCTTAAATATAAGCACATGTCCGATGTTGTGCTCTTCGGAATCATTTACAGCAGAAGAGGACGCAAGGGCATAAAAAGGCCTGCCGTTTTCAGGCCGTATCATCTCATCATTAATCTCTGCGTGAAGCGAGTCTCCTCCTATAATATCTTCAGCCTTGACCGAAAGCAGGCGTTCCGCAGCACTATTTACAAGACGTATAGTCCCCTGCTTATCAAAAAACACAACACCCGCATCAATGCTGTCCAGAATACTGTTTAGCAGCCGCTTTTTGTACTCCACCTCTTCAGTCAGCAATCGGACCTTGTCCTCAAGCGTTTTGTAATAGTGTGTCAACGTCGCCGAGGCAGAATTAAAGCTTTCTATCGCTTTGTTAAGGAGTTCTATATCAGCCATGTACAAAATAGGTATAGGTATAGGTAAAGGTCAAGAGTAAGGATAAAACTTACCCTTACTTTATTCTTTACTTTACCTCTGCCTTTACCTTGACCTCTCTTTCTATTTGTATTCCGGCAGCTTCTCCTACTATGCCGCCGCTCTGAGCGGCCTTTTTCAGATACTCTTTATTGCCGGTTATTTTGCCGTACTGGTACCAGACCCACTGGAGATTTTTTTGATCCGAAAGACCCAAAATCAACGCCCGCTTATAATACACACGGGCCTGGGAAACGTTTCCTGAAAGGTAAAGCAGATCACCCGCCTTAAGAGCAGCAATTGCACCGCCCCTCTCAGAAGCGGTCTTATAATATTTTAATGCCGCGGTCCTGTCTCCGGTCTCTATATATAAATCGGCAATCTTGCTATCGATCCGGCTGTCATTTGAATATTTAGCAGCCTTTTCCAGCAAATTGACAGCGCCTGCCGGATCACCCTCCCTGCTCAATATGTCAGACATGAGATATGTTGCCTCGATGTAGTACCTGTTTTCAAGCAAAAGAGGTTCGGCAATTTTTTGGGCCTCGCTGTATTTCCCGTCATTGAAAAGCACTTCAGCCATTGACAGCGCAGCATCTCCGCGTTCAGGACCTTTCAGTGCCCGTTTAAGCATAAAAGTACCCTCCAATTTCTTTCCGTTGTCGATCAGGTATCGCGCAGCGGTGACAATAAACGGGCTATCCACGCTGATCGCGGCGGAAAATTTACTCAGGTACGTCAAAGCTTCGGGCTTCCTGGCAGCCATAAGCCTCCTGAAAAGCTTTTCCATTTCTGCCGACCTGATTCCCCTGTCCTTAAGCAGATTCAAGTATGCAAGGGCATTGCCGATATCTCCCTTTATATCATAAAGCTTCGCTATGGACCTTTTAATGCTGTCATCTCCCTCGTAATGTACAACGTCGAGATACAATTGCAGGGCCTCATCCACCCTTCCCTTCCTCTCATACAATCCGGCAAGAATTTTCTGGGCCTTCTGTTGTTCAAGCTTCGACACAGGATCTGCGATTATGGACTTGCAGAGTTTCTCCGCCTCGTCGAACCGGGACGCATTAAAATAAATTAATGCCTTGTCCGCCCTCAAGTCCTCTTCTTTTAACTGAGCATCAAAAACTTTGCTGATTATATTTACCGCTTCCCGGTGCATCCCTTTTTTGCTGAATATGGCAGCCCTTACATAGAGCGCACGTGGATTATGTTCCTGAACGTTCTTGTCCACAGCTCCAATAATTGATTCCGCAGCCGCGACGTTGTCATTCTTGAGAGCAAGCTCGGCCCTTCCTATATCGGCCAACTGCTTTAAGGGACCGCCGACCCTCTCAAAATATCGCTCCGCCTCGTCCATTTTGTGATCAACCATTAAAATATAGCCCGAGAGAAAAAAGGCCTCGTTCACATAAACCGACTGCGGGTATGTCAACAAGAAGCGGTCCAGATTCAGGTGCGCTAAATTATAGCGTTTTAGTTTGTAGTCGCTTTTCGCCATCCCGAATAATGCACGTTCCGAAAGCGGACCTTTCTTGTTGTTTATAAAGACATCCCGATAAATCTCTTCAGCTGCGCCGTAATCTCTTTGCTTATATAAGGTGTCTGCTGATTTCAACTGGTCTTCTTCAGCACAAACCGGACGCGCGCACGTGGCAATCAGCATCGCCGCTACAGACAAAATACATATCACTTTTTTTAAACCAAACAATACAGTTAACCACACAGAACACAGAGAGATTTTTTTATCATTGTCAAAATTAGTCACAGGGAACACAGAGCTTCTTAATGTTTTAAGAATAGTTATTCCTCTTAGTGTTCTCATTCTCTCCTCTGTGTACTCTGTGGTTTAATTTTCTATCCTTTATTAATAAAAATCTCTCTTTCCGCTCGCTTGAAGCGCCTGCCTAAGGCACCTACTGTTGGTGCTTAAAGCACCTACTGTTGGTGCTTAAAGCTGTGGTTCTTAAATGCATTTTTGGGTTACCTTTTCACACCTTAATTACATAAATGCACAACAACCCTATTTTTAAATGAAAGAAATATGCCAGCCAACATAAGCTCTTATGCAGCTCACAGTTCATAGAGTAGTTTTGCATACGTTCTAACTATAATTCTCATAATTAACATCTGAAGAGTGTCATTCCCGCCAGCGAAGCGTGTCGGGAATCCTTCTGAAACATCGGAAAGATTCCCGACAAGCCGGAATGACAGGATAACTGCACCATGAGATATGAACTCTATTATAAGTCAATTATCTGACATATATTTTTCTGTTCATTTTTAAAAGTGTTATTATTATGACAAGTTCTTACAAATTCAACCGCTTCATCTTCTCTATCAATGTGGTGCGATTGATATTAAGATATTTTGCAGCCTGGCTCTTAACACCGTTATGAAGCTCCAGAGCATGGAGGATAAGTCTTTTTTCGTAGCCCTCCAGTGCGGCATTGAGGTCCAGTCCGCTGACAAATGGGTTGTTATCGTCATCCTCAATATGAGGCAGTTCCGGTATCCTCTTTCCCGTCATTCTTTCAGGCAGATCTGACGGCGTTACTATATCATTGTCTTTCAGCACAAGAAGCCGCTCTATGGCATTTTCAAGCTCTCTGACATTGCCGGGCCATGAGTAACCGGCCAAAACCTTAGTAGCATCGCCAGTAACGGTTATCGGGTTTCTTCCAAATTTTTTGGAGTATTTTTCTATAAAGAAACCGCAAAGAAGAGGAATATCATCCACCCGCTCCCGCAGTGGAGGAATTTCAATTGGAATAACATTAAGACGATAAAAAAGGTCTTCCCTGAAACGTCCTCCTTTAACAGCATCCTCGAGGTTTTGATTGGTCGCGGCGATTATCCTGACGTCAACACTGATAGTCCTGGTGCCGCCAACCCGCAAAAAAAAACGTTCCTGAAGCACACTTAGAAGTTTCACTTGCAACATCTGC